>ERZ779851.651-NODE-651-length-34134-cov-26.275830_pt1 | contig 34134 bp, 25 predicted proteins | sample MGYA00511094_ERZ779851 | MGnify/ENA primary metagenome ERZ779851 (study PRJEB29588, sample SAMEA2155512) | human gut metagenome | biome: human gut; feature: human-associated habitat; material: faeces | place: Denmark | collected 2008/2010 ...
CACCAAGCCCGAAGTGTAATTTCTGATTGCCGAAGCTGCCCTCCATAACTGTGGCTCGCAGATTGCCGATGATGCGTCTGGTAGTACGGAGATCTGCATCCTCTGCATTTGGCTTAGGCCCTTTCCGAGCAAAGCAGGTGATGAGGCCTTTCTCGGAGCAATATCTGCGATTTTCGTTGTTGGCATAAATCGTGTCTGCGCCTACTCTTTTGACCCGAACGCCGGTGAGTTTTTCCTGATATTCAATGCATGCCTTGAGCCGTATGCCTTCATTGAATGCCTCTAACGAGTGGTGTTCGATGAACGAGATACCTCCAATTTGGATATTATTGACCTTCGCACCGAACTCGACCCGTTTGTTTTCCTTTCCGCGCACGATAGGTCGCAGATAGGGTCGGTCAATGCTGACGATGCGACCTCTGACTTCCTTTTTGTTCATAAGGTCGAGTTGTTGACGTCTTACTTTTTTCAGCGCATCAAGCCGCTTGCTTTGTTCGGCGGTCAAACTTATGAGTGGCGCAAATTGGCGGCAAAGTGTGTTCCATTGCCCGATGAGCTTGCCCGGCAGCTGCAACATACTACGGCGTAGCTTCTGCGTGGTCTTGTAGGTGTGCTTGCGCTGTTTTGCATAAAACAGACGTGCATGGTCGATGTCCGCGAATTTGCTTCGTGGCATCCTCTCTGTCAGCTCTTTGCATGTCTTGCGGAGTAGGTCGTTCAACCATTGGCAGCATTCCCACAGTAGTTTTACATCCGTAGGATACCTGAGATGACTTTCATAGCATGTGACATCACTCAGACAGAGGTCCTTGTTCGGAAGCTCCGGCGACCATTTCTCGTACAGCACCGTTTGTAATTCCCTGATATCAAGCGCCGAGGCCAGACGGTTGCGTATTGCACTTACAATCTTGCCGTCCTTTATAGGGTATTCAGGATTGATGAGTACGCCACAGAACATTTGCATGTGAATGTTGCCGTTGAGCATCTCAACGAGTCTATCGTCCGACAGCCCGGTGTACGACTTGAGAAACATCAGTGCCACTTCGCCTTCAGGTGGAAACATCGGCTTGTTGCCTTGAGGCTTTTTACGGGGAAAGTGAGAGGCAATCTTGTCTGCCATTTCCTTCAGTGGAAGCTTGGCATGGATATACCCCTAATTCACTCTTATCAAAACTTGCTCTGTATTTTTGCAGAAAATCGAACTCTGTTATGGGTAAGCTTGGCTGTATCTCAGAAATTTTTTGTATCTTCACTTCACATTTTTTTAGTTTTACCCCCGAATTAACCCGTGATGGGCTTATCGGGGGTTTTGTGTAAAGTTACAAAACTTCTATGACTCTGACAAATAATTAGTTGACTATTTTCTGAATTTCCCTAATTAGCCCCCGGCTACACCAATAAATGAGAGTTGTACTATTGTAATTTAATCCGGCGCTACGAGTAAAATGTCACACGATTCAAAATTTATTTCCCAATGGCCATTATCGTCCCGTTCCCAATTATATTCTTGAGACATCCGATTCCACCAATTTTGCAGTTTTACAGTTGTTTCGCCTAAATCCGCCACTAGTTTTTCATACAACTCCTTATTCTCAGGAGTTAGAATTTTAGCCAACTCAGTCAGTCCATTATGTCTTTCAAAAAGTAATTGGACCTCATTGCGTTCATCTTCACTGACGGTTCCTACTTTCTTCCTCATTAGTATTATGCGATTTATATGTTGTTAGATATTTTGTCAAATGGGTCAAGATAATCGATTGCTTCAACCTTCTTTTCGGGCATAAATTCTCCCAATTCTCGAATAGACTCAAGAAGTCGCATAGACGCATTACGTTCAATGTGTGCCATAACACATTGCTCATGAGAGGGGGTATTAACTTCGTGCGTAATCTTCTTATTGAGCCACACACAACGTCTACACTGGTAAGCCTCGCAGTTACGGCATAACGGAGCATGATCGAGCCGATAAAGCTGTGGGTTGCTTATGCAGACTCCTTTTTCGACATCCCCAATAGGGTCGTCTCCGTTGAAATAGAAAGCTGGGCATACGTAAAAACAACCATCAGGAGCTAACGTGATACCTTCAAAACCGGCATTGCAATTATTCATGCGACTAAGCATTATACGGTCGGTCAGACAACCGACTTGTATGCTATGCTTGTTTCTGTACTCGTCTTTGACCTTTGATGACAACCGGTTAAGCAAGTTATTATATAGGTCAAACTCCTTATCACCGAGTTTGTCAACGTCCGTCAAAACGATATTTAATCGTTCCATTTTGCTTAGCGCCGTTTCGACGTTTTCAATCTCATTTTGAAGTTCGGTCAAAGACAATCGTAAGACGACATTTGCATTATTCGGAATGAACAAAAGGTCGGAGACAGATTCGGCAATCAAAACCTCTGCATCCGTAGTTAGCGCTACCGGTGCAATATTAATGTGGTCATACCTCGTCAGTTCGGCTTTTACTTCTTCAGGGACTGTATGATTTGGCCATACAACTTGTACTGACAAGTTTTGTTGCATTGCCATTGTAACGGCCTTTCTTAATATTTCGGGCGATATAAGCCGCTGCTTTGTCTGACCATTTTGGTAATGACAAACCGAAGGAGACAAATCACTTAACAAGACTATAAGATATTTTAGCATATGATTGTGCTGTTTATAGTTTTAGTTCTACCCAATTTTTCGCCAAGGTCTTGCTTCTCCAGTTTGCGATATAGTTTATTCCAATAATAGTTATTCGCTCGTACTCTTGCCTTATGCATCAAACATATTGCGGTAGACCGTTGGAATATAGTATCAGAATCTGCTGCATCATAGTTCTCACCTTGACACCAGGCACAACCACTTGCAACCTCACAATCAAGACACTTCTGCGGCGATTGCGTTGTACGATCAAGTGTAAGGAATGGTCGTAACAAATTTTGATTTATGCCATCGTTTACAGTCCCAATGATAATGGGTTTTTTTGTCCTCAATGAATAGCTCGCGAAGCGTGTACATGGGTAAAAGTTACCTGCCGCATCTATCGCCAACATTCGTCCGGCTCCGCACCAGTTTTGATTGTCAACCTCGTTGTCAAGAGGGTTGCCTATATATTCCGAATAGAACGAACAAGCATAATCATTGTAAATCTCACCATCAATGATTGAGTCCGCCAATTCCATAAGTTGTTCCTCAAAGAGTTTATCATCTCCTTCCTTCCAAACATCTTCAAACACGACATTTATGTTTACTTCGTGTATACCGAGTGAATACAGGTGGAGAACACTCTCCTTTATATATGGTATATCGGCGGAGCTTATCGTTACTTTTGTCCCCCCATTCGGAAATTGCTCTAACCAAAGGGGGATATTTTTTACAACATCATCGTAACTACCTCGTTCTTCACCATCTCCTTTCCAAATCCGGTTGAGGTCATGTTTCCTTTTAGTACCATCGATGGTTATACCAATTGACAGATGGCTCTTGTTCTTGGAAATGAATTTTTGGACTTTTTCCGAGTCATAGTTGATTCCATTGGTTGAGAAGCTGAAACGATAAGAGTTAAACCAGTGATGATTAAGACGGAACATCTCTATTTTTAGGTAGTCGCAGATTTTATCTATCAAGTCAATCTCAAGGAACGGCTCACCTCCTATGAAATCCCAAACCACAGAAGGCTGAGGGAACATATGCTCATGACGCAGGATGTAGTCAATCGCTTTCTTGGCTACATCCCACGTCATACGCTCTTTCTCGTTTTTCCCTACAAGATAGCAGTATTTACAAGCAAGCTGGCAGTCCTTGGTGACAATAAACGTGATATTTTTTGCCATACCATGCTGCCAAGATCCTCCAGTTTGTTTAGTGGTCTTAATAGGCATATCCGCTGCAGCTTAGCGCGCAACCTCCTCTGCACGAGCCCATACACGAACCTTTGCATGCTCCAGTACACGATCCGGCGCAACTATTCGTACAACCCCAAGAGCAAACTCGGCCACAAGACCCAGAACAACCGGAAGTACAACCCCAATCGCAGCCATACTCAGTATCGTTTTCGGTCTCTGTTTCTGTTTCAATCTTAGCTGCCTTACTCAGAAGAGGTGAACTTACTACAGCAATAGCCCCCAAAAATGGCAACACACGCTTTGCGGCGCTCTTAAAAAACTTGCGCCGAGACATTATCTCATCATGAGAATCATATCGCTCATCATCAAGGTTTGATTGTTCTTCATTTCGATCTCGTTGATTTTTGTTGAGTTCTTGTTTCATTGTGCTAATTTGCGACCTATAGGCTTCTCTAATTTGGTCTTAGATTATAAAAAAAAGCGTGAAAGCCTGTATCGGTTGCTTTCTCCGCCTTTCGAGGCTCTCGCATTGCCCGTTTGAGAGGAAAAAGCAACGCCAAAGCCTCACGCTGTATGATACACTAAAGCCAACTCTTTTTTGAGCTGTCTATAAAAATCATACACAGAAGGCATCTACCGCTGCTATTTCTTGACTCAAACTAAAGAATTTGCGAGATTCCGAAAGGTCAAGAAAAGCGTAGATAAACGCTTTTTTTTGTTTTTATTCCACTTACGTCTCCCTATCGGGCTTCAGCAAGCGGTTTTCACTTGCAAAGTTAATCGTTTTTCTTAATAAACTATTTATTATAGGAACATTTTTAGCTGAAAAATTTCGAGATTACTCATTTACGCTATTGCAAAGGGACAAACATTCCACCTAAATCGGCGATCAAACAGATTGCATTATCTTCTCTTTGCCACCACGAGCGTCGGTCGGATGCATTATGACTCGAGGCAGAGGTGACGGAAATTGCAATAGCCGTCTATAAGCTGCTGATTTTCTTGGTCGCCGTCATATATCACAGCTGTACGTTTCATTCGTTCGCCTATAATTGACTGTAAATAATGCAGATTTTTGAAGTATTCTGTATGGAACGTCATCCCGGCTTTGATTTCATAGGCTTCAAGCGTGTCGTCCTGCCTCAGTCTAAGGATATCCACCTCGCGTTGTGACTTATCGCGATAAAAGAACAAGCTTTCCTGCCGTCCACGGTTTAAGCCATTCTTAAGCATATCATTCACAACCATATTCTCAAACAGGCTACCTCGCAGCGGATGAGTGTCCAGCTGTTCTACAGTGTTTATACCCAATAAGAAACAGGCCAATCCGGTATCATAATAATACAATTTAGGCGTCTTCGTGAGTCTTTTCCCTATATTGGAGTAATATGGTTGCAGCAGGTATACGACATATGATGCCGAGAGCACACCAAGCCAACTTTTTATGGTAGGCACACTCACTCCGACCTCAACAGATAATGCCGATGTATTAAACTCCTGGCCGATGCGACCGGCTGCAAGACGTATGAATTTTTGAAACGCATACAAGTCCTTGATATTAATCAGTGAGCGCACATCCCTTTCTATATATGTTGAGTAATAACTACTTAATAGTATTTGTCGTCCCTCCATTCCGCCTCTCCAAATCGCCGGATAACCTCCGCACAAAATCAATTGGGATGTCGTAGCGTCCGGATATATAGTCAAAATTTCCTCTGTGGAAAGGGGCAATAGAGACATCACGGCTGTACGTCCGGCCATAGACTGTGTGATATGTTGCATCAGAGCAAAATTGTTGCTCCCGGTTACAATAAATCGACGATCCTTGCCTTTTATACGGTCATCATCTACAAGAACCTGCAAATAAGAAAAAATCTTCGGAAAATTCTGTGCTTCATCTATAATTGCTCCTTGCGGGAATTTTGCGAGAAATGCTTTTGAATCCATTTGAGCCTCTTCGAGCGTAGCCATGTCCTCCAAATTGGCATAAGGAAGGTCAGCAAATAAGTTGCGGCACAAGGTAGTTTTGCCCGACTGTCGTGGTCCTGTAAGGGTAATTACGGGCAAATATTTGAAATACTCTTTGATGGTAGAGGCCATCGCCCTATTTATCAGCGTGTTGTTTGTCATTCGGCCAATTTTAAGGTTGGACTTTAAATTTGTCCGCAAATTTAGCGCTTTATTTTTGATTATGCTACCTATCGCGATTATTTTCGGGTAATTTCTTCGGCGTCATGCGTCTGCATAGCAGGTTGTTTTTCCCGACTTCGTGGCTGACAGCAGGGTTGTTTCGCGAAACGAGCGCGAAACGAGCGGATATCCGTGTTCCCTTATGTCGCGAAAAAAGCTTAACTTTGTAGTGTGATTTAACTTATCGGCTTTGGCCGGGTCTAAGAATGTAAGCACTGGATATACGAAATTTTTAATGGGGACTAACTTATGCTGCTAAGTATTGCCGACGGCTTTGATACGATGAACAATGCCTGCATAGAGCTGACCTCGATGCTTGCACAGGAACTGGGCATCACTTACGGCACGATGTGCATCGTCTGCTACGTCATCGTTCCGGCGCTGTGGACCATAGCGCTGGCGGCGTCCGCATTCTTGATGATGCAAGGCCGTAAGAAGTCCGGCAAGGTCTGCTTCTTCACCGGCATCGGCATCTTGGTTTTGATGGTGTTGTACTTCGGCATCGGATGCGCCAGGATGGCGGCGGCATAAGCCCAAGGGCATCCGCCGCGCATCCTGCCCATAGAGATTTATTTACTAATTTTGCAAATATGATAACTCCTAAAGAAATATTAGACCTGCTTAAGTCTACAGAGTCATATCGCGTGGAACGCACGACAAGCACCGGCAATATGGACAAATTCTGTGAGGCTATTTGTGCGTTTTCAAATGATATGCCCGGCTCGCGCAAGAATGGCTATCTAATTATAGGAGCGAGTGACGATGGAAGCATTGCCGGAATGAGGGTAGATGACGCGCTGTTGAAGAAGATTGCGGGCATACGTTCTGACGGAAACATCCTCCCTTTGCCAACAATGTCGGTCGAGCGATTCCCCTTCCCCGAAGGCGACTTGTTAGTGGCCGAAGTTCGTCCTTCAGATTTACCACCTGTGCGTTATCGTAGTCGTACATTTATACGAGTTGGACCTCGCCGAGATATTGCAACTGAGGCGGAAGAACGCATACTTGCCGAACGCCGATGCTCTTTTATGGCGACCTTTGATGCCTCCCCCTGTCTGAATGCACGAATAGACGATCTGGATATTGATTATATCAAATCCTCATATCTTCCTAAAATCTTTGACGCTGACACCATTGCGGAAGATACGCGAGACATACGAGAGCAACTTGCTTCCATACATTTATTCGACCGCGACAACAACTGCCCCACCTATGCCGGGATTATTTTATTTGGCAAAAATCCCAGATATTTTCTCTTGGGCGATTATGTACAGTTTGTCAGATTTGCCGGTAAGGATAAAGGTGGCGAGGTCCTCAATGAGCGGATTTTTGAAGGCCCGTTATATAAGATGTTGCCGGCGTTGGAGTCCTTTGTGAAAGACGCCATAATTACACAACGCCCTGTTCCGGAATCATTATTCAGAGAACGAACCGTATGGAATTACCCTGAAGGAGCCATCCGCGAACTGGTAATGAATGCTTGTATGCACCGAGATTTTCAGTCGAATATGCCAATCCGGTTCTACCAGTTTGATGACTATGTCGAGATAATGAATGCCGGCGGATTATATGGCGAGGCCCGACCCGAAAACTTTCCCTCGGTAAACGACTACCGCAATCCCCTTGTGGCCGAAGCAATGAAAATCGGCAAATATGTCAACAAATTCAACCGCGGTGTGGCCCGCGTCCAAGAAATGCTAAAGGAAAATGGCAATTCCCGGGCAGAGTTTGATGTATCCACAATTACCGCTTTCTGTGTAAGGGCTTATGCAACAGCCGAAGTCAACTTGTCGGCAGACAATAAGCCAAGCACAAGTCAGGGCACAAGTCGGGGCACAAGTCGGGGCACAAGTCAGAACAATATAACTATTGAAGAAAAAATCATCGAGTTCTGCATAGAACCTCACACTTTGGCTGAGATAGCCGCTTACTGCGGCTTTCAGAACAAACGAAAATTTAGAGAGCGTTATCTTAATCCGCTCCTCGGCCTACGCATCCAAAAGACGATTCCGGACAAGCCAACGAGTCGTTTTCAAAAATATGTTATAATTTGATGCTTTCAGTCAGATGTGGCAAGACAGAGCGACAAAGAGCGTCTTAAAACACATAACAGAATAAACCGAAACAACTTAAAAACGAAAGGATATAACGATGAAAAAGAAATTTATGCTGGCTGTTGCAGCCGTACTTGTAGGCGTATTTGCAATCACCGCAGGCGTCAACATCACCAAGGTGGACAAGGTCTCGCCAAATGACGAAATGTTCATGGACATGGCCGTATCCGTGGCCAAAACAGCCAAGAAGCCTATAGGAGCTGTGGTAGTGCTCAACGGCGCCCTACGCTCGCAAGGCACAGCCACCGCCACCGCCACTGCCGAGGAGAATGCCATCAAATCGTCGCGCCGTAAGAGCCTCTATGGCGGCAGCATCTATACCATCATCCAGCCCACCACCGAGGCTTACAACGCCATCTGCCGCAGCGGTGCCGACGCGGTATATTTTGCCGTACCCGCAGCCGATGCCGTCAGCACCGGGGTGTACAGCATAGAGGATTATGATACATCCAAAGCAGACACAACCCTGACGCAGGTGCCCTTGAAACATCTGCCTTATGCCGATGCCACGCTTCTGGTGGTCAAATACAAAAAGTAACTTCTGAAATAACAAGTAACATCCGACACGGCACTCGGGGTGTAAGGATGTGGCCGCCGGTGAGACTTCACCGACGCCCACTCTTTGGCATCCCGATGCAATACGCATCATGGACAAAGCCGCGCACATAGCCATTATCACCGGAACGCGCGCCGATTGGGGACTGCTGTCTCCGGCGGCGCGACTGCTGCGTGACACCCCGGGGGTACGCCTCTCGGTGGTGGCCACCAATATGCACCTATCTCATCGTCACGGCTATACGGTGGACGGCATTATTGCCGAGGGCTTCGATGTTACGCACCGCGTAGCCGTGCCCGAGGATTTGGACGACAGCGGTGCCGGACGTGCACATGCCGCGGCTGTCTGTCTGGCCGGAGTGGCCGATGCCTTAGCCGAACTTCGACCCGATACGGCTGTTATTCTCGGCGATCGTTTCGAAGCTTTGGCAGCGGCTCAGGCTGCCGTACTCACGGCAGTCCCGGTGACACACCTGCATGGTGGAGAGACGTCTCGCGGCGCCGTGGACGACAGCATGCGCCACGCTATCACCAAGTTGGCCTCGCTGCACCTGTGCGCTACCGAAGAGGCACGCCGACGCATCATTCAGATGGGCGAACAGCCCGACAGTGTAATCACTGTGGGCGCCCCGGGCGTGTATAACGCCCTGAAAATGCCCAAAATGTCGTCAGACGAGCTGCGCCAAAACCTCGATGGATTCGACATCGACCCCGAGCGCACGCTCTTGGTGACCTACCACCCGGAAACCAACGACTACGCATCCACCCCGGCACAGCGCTTCGAGGCACTACTGCAAGCCCTCGACCGCTTTCCCAACTGCAATGTCATCCTGACAGGCACCAACAACGATGCCGGCGCCGAAGGAATACGCTCTCTGGCAGCCGAATACGCCGCCGCCAACGACGGGCGCGTGCTGACTGTCGAAAGCCTTGGAGCACGCCGCTACCTCTCGGCGATGGCCCGATGCGCCGCCGTCGTGGGCAACAGCTCCAGCGGCATCATCGAGGCACCGAGTATGCATATCCCCACCGTCGATATAGGCGGACGGCAAGCCGGGCGCCAATGCGCCGCCTCCGTGATACACTGCGGTGCCGGAGCGGACGACATCGCCGCAGCCATCGCCCTGGCGCTCACTCCCGAGGCTCGAAAGCGCGCCGCCACCGCCGCCAACCCATACTACCGTGATGACACACAGCGCATTATCGCCGAGGCCATACTCTCGCACCTGCCGCTAAGCATCGCCAAGACATTCCACGACATCCCAAACCCTTAATCGGGAACACCTTATGGACACCAATCCGATATACATCATCCCCGCACGCGGAGGCAGCAAAGGCATTCCACACAAGAATATCAAAATTCTTGGGGGAAAGCCACTAATACACTACGCCATAGCCAACGCCCTGACGCTCACCGATGACGACACCCACCGGCGCATCATCGTCAGCACCGATGATGCCCGCATAGCCGAGGTGGCCCTCGCCGCTGCCGCCGACATTACCATACGTCGGCGTCCCGAAGCTTTGGCCACGGACACCGCCGCCACACAAGATGTCATCATCGATGCCATGGACTACGCCGACAGCCTCGGCATGGTCTACGACTGCGTGGTGCTGCTCCAACCTACTTCGCCACTACGCCGCCCGGAGGACATACGCCGAGGCCTGGCGATGTACGCCGCGGCCCGAAGCACTTGCGATATGGTGGTATCCGTATGCCACGCCGCTGCCAACCCCTATTACGACCTCATGGAAAGTGACAGCAACGGCTACCTGCACGTCAGCAAGGGAGACGGCCGATACACGCGCCGACAAGACGCCCCCCCAGTATGGCAATACAACGGCGCCGTGTACGTCATCAACCCCGAGGCCGTGCGCACCACACCCATGCTGAAAATGCGCCGCCGACTGCCACTGGAAATGGAAGCTGCACGAAGCATCGACTTAGACACTCCGCGCGATTGGGCGATAGCCGAAACCCTCATCAACGAATTACGCCAATGAATACGCCAACATCCCCGGCCGATATACAGCGTCACACCATAGACGCTCAGGCATCAATACTTACGGCTTTGCAACGCCTCAATAGGCTCTCCGGCGAGGCTATGACCCTTTTTGTGGTCAGCGACAGCGGCGCCGTCATCGGAACACTCACCGACGGCGACATCCGCCGCGCCCTGTGCGAAGGCATAGACACCGACGCCCCGGTCTCCGAAGCCGCGCACACCGGATTTGCATACATCGATGCCGAGGCACGCCCCGACGTGCGCCGCATAGCCGGGATGCGAAGTCACGGCATCACACTGGTGCCGGTGCTGGACCGCGACAAGCGCCTGCTACGTATTATAAACCTGCACCATACTTCCACTTGTCTGCCCGTCAGCGCTATACTTATGGCCGGAGGCAAAGGCGAGCGACTGCGCCCCCTCACCAACGACACGCCCAAGCCGCTGCTGCACGTGGGCGACAAAGCCATCATCGACTACAACATTGACGCACTGGCCGCCGCCGGCATCACCGACATCACCATCACAACGGGATACTTGGCCGAAAAACTGGACGCCCATTTTGCCGACGGAGCCAATACGCCCGAAGGCGTCCGCGTACGATGCGTCCGCGAAACCTTCCCCATGGGTACAATAGGAGCTGCCGCACTTATGAACCATGCCCCCGGCGGAACGACATTGGTCATGAACAGCGACCTGCTCACCACCATATCCTTCGAGCAGATGTACCTGCGACACATAGACACCGATGCCGACATCACCATCGCCGCAATATCCTACCAAGTGTCCGTGCCTTTCGCCATACTTGCCACCGACGATGCCGGCATGGTGCACGGTATCGAAGAAAAGCCCTCGTACACCCATTACGCCAACGCCGGAATATATCTCATCTCCAACGACATACTCGACACACTCGAAACCACGCATCGCACCGATGCCACCGACCTCGTGGCCAATGCCATAGCCGCAGGCCGCCGCGTCACCTACTATCCCGTGGACGGCATTTGGATGGATATAGGCACTCCCGCCGACTTTGCACAAGCCTGCCGCCTGATGGAAAACCACCAACGGCTCAACGACAGCCGTATGAGATGACACGCGCCTTCCAAAGACACGCACAACGACACAATCAAGACACGATATGCCCGAATCAAACTTCATAGACTACGTAAAAATACAATGCCGCTCCGGCAAAGGCGGAGCCGGCTCACTGCACTTCCACCGCGCCAAATACGTCCCCAAGGGCGGTCCCGACGGCGGCGACGGCGGACGCGGCGGACACATCATACTGCGCGGCGACAGACACATGTGGACACTGCTGCCGCTCAAATTCAAACGTCACATATTTGCCGGCGACGGCCAACGCGGTTCCGAAAACCGTAGTAGCGGTTGCGACGGCGAAGACATAGTAATCAACGTCCCCTGCGGCACCGTTGTCTACGACGCCGACACCGGCCAATACCTGGCCGAAGTGCGCGACGACGGTCAACAAGTCAAACTGCTACGCGGCGGCCGCGGCGGTCTGGGAAACTGGCACTTCAAGAGTGCCACCAACCGCACACCGCGATATGCCCAACCCGGCGAACCGGGCATCGAAAAAAACATCGTGCTCGAACTCAAATTGTTGGCCGATGTGGGCCTCGTAGGCTTCCCGAATGCCGGCAAATCGACACTACTCAGTTCGGTCAGCGCCGCTCGTCCCAAGATTGCCGACTATCCGTTTACCACAATGGAGCCCCAGTTGGGAATAGTCGAATACCGCGATGGACGCTCCTTTGTCATGGCCGACATTCCCGGCATCATCGAAGGTGCCAGCGAAGGCCGCGGTTTGGGGCTGCGCTTCCTGCGGCACATCGAGCGCAATGCCGTATTGCTATTTATGGTTCCGGCGGACGCCGATGACATCACCGAGCAATACAACATCCTATTACGCGAGTTACAGCATTTCAATCCCCAATTGATAGACAAGCACCGCGTACTGGCCATCAGCAAAAGCGACATGCTGGACGATGAATTGATGCAAGCTTTGTCCGAGACACTGCCCGCGGACGTGCCGCACGTATTTATCAGCGCCGTCACCGGCCAAGGCCTCACCGAACTCAAAGATATGCTGTGGCGTGCCGTCACCGATGATGCCAACCGCCTGGCCACGCCCGACATCGCCACTCGCGACCTCGACGAGAGCCATCGCGACCCGCAGGAAGACGCATTCATATTCGCCAACAACGCCGACTACGTAGATCCGGAATACCGCTACTACTTTGCCGACGAATACGAAGACGAGGGCGAAGACCTGCGCACCATCAGTCCCGAAGCGTGGAACGAAGCTGCCGCCATGGACGACAATTTCGTGCCCGACACCGACGACAAGGACTGATTACACATCGTTCTCCGCATTCGCCCCCGGCATCCGAGGCGAGAGACAGCCCGCCGTCACATCCACCCGAAATGTTCCCGGCGCACAAATACATATATGACTACCGATACAAAAGAAACCAATACCACGACTGAGGCCGCCAAAGGCTATGTCGGCACACAACGTCGCCCGGCCATAGCGTGCTGGGTGGAAGCCATGCGCCTGCGCACACTGCCGGTATCCGTGGCCGGAGTATGTGCGGCCTGTGCACACGCGATACTTCGCGGCACCTTCGGCACGGCACAAGCGCTACTATGTCTGGCCTTTGCAGTTTTGGCGCAAGTGGCATCCAATTTTGCCAACGAGTATTACGATTTTCGTGCGGGTCTTGACCGCCGCGGACGCCAAGGCCCGCGCCGCGGAGTCACAGAAGGCGACATTTCGCCCAAAGCCATGGCCGTGGCCACGTATGCCGTACTGGCTTGCGCCTGTGCCGTCGGTCTATGTCTGGTCCATTGGGGCGGATGGTGGCTTGTGCCGGCCGGAATAGGCATAGCCGTAGCAGCCTTGGCTTACAGCGCCGGACCTTGGCCGTTGTCCCGACATTGTCTGGGCGAAGCGGCCGTCATTGCGTTTTTCGGCATCATTCCCGTCAACCTGACATACTACGTCCAAGCCGGAACTTTTGACGCGGAGGTCTTCCGCAGTTCGATTGCTCTCGGACTTATGGGCGCCAACGTTCTTATCGTCAACAACTACCGCGATCGTGACGATGACAGTGCCGTAGGCAAACGCACCCTGGCCGTAGTCTTAGGACGCCGGGTAACATCAAGATTATATCTTCTGTGCGGATGGGTGGCAGTACTGCTTATGTCGCCACTATGGGCCGCCATAGGCGAAGCCACGTGGGTCGTCCCGGTGGCCTACGCCGCCCTGCACACTCTGCTCTGGGCTCTTCTGAGCGTACGCCGTGGCGCACGGCTCAACCCCCTGCTGGGTGCCACGGCAGCGCTGATGCTGGCCTACGCCTTGGGATTTGTGGTCGTGGCTGTTGCCGTCAGCTGTTAGGCAATACTATGCAGTGTACCGAATTAGGGAAAGCGGCCATCATCGGGCCGTCATCCTTGCCGTCAGTGTAAATAATGCAGACCCCGGCATCGCGTTCGGCGACATACTTGCGCACACGACGAGCCTTTTCGTCTCCGCGACATTCCACGTAATCCCCGTATTTGACCACTGCAGCCGTCTCGGTAGCCACCGCGCCGTCTATAAGGTCTCGCAGCGGCTCAAGCACCTCGGCATACGCCGCCGTGGCGACCAAGACATGATGCCCGTCACGGTGCGACCGTTCCAAGGCCTTCAGCATCGACGGACGCAGCATCTCCATGAAGCGGCGTGCATACTCATCACGGAATTCGGTGGCGACAGCCGGCGACAGCCCGGTGGCGGCATGCCACAACAGCCACTTGTAACGCCTATGGCTTACGATACGCAAGAGGCGCAGCCCGGCAGCCGTGGCCGTGCGCAACCACGCGATCGCCTGCCAACGTCGGCGTGACACGCAAAGCAGCGTATCAAGGTACAGACGAGTGCTATTGCCGCGCAACAGCGTCTCGTCCAGGTCGTAAATGTCTATTTCTTCTTTTTTTGCCATTGCATGTATCGTGGCGTGAGCTGGCGACGACGTGCATCCGAAGACCACGGAAAGCGCACCAATGTTCCCGGCTGGAAGATATGGTAATATGGGAACGCCACCGGATCGGGCCGCGTCAACGCTATGGATGCGCCGCGCACCTCAGCCCCGCAATCCTTCAGAGCATCGAAAACGGCACGAAGCGTAGCCCCGGAGTCAACAGCATCGTCCACCACCAGAATACGCGTGGCATACTCCGCAGCATCAAGCATTTCCTTCACCGCCTCCGGTGTCGCTACTATGGCTCGCGGCTTGTGCTTGGCCAGTCGCTTGGCCTCGGATATGCGCAACTCATCGCCTATCCATCGAGGCAGAAAACGCGTCAAACGCATTATCGAACGCATCTTGCGCTTCCATCCCGTCGACGGACGATGTATGTCTACGTCTAAGTGAGGGACGTCCTCAAACATATACTTGGCCAGCGTGACGCCGCCGCGTGCTATGGCTACAACCAGCTCCGGGTCAAACTCCCGGGCCTTCATTTCAAGCTCGCGGCCGCACCATTCCACTACACCCATGTCGAGGGTCAAAACCCGCATTTCCAATTCGAAATCCATTTTGCCTTATTATATTTGTGCAAAGTAACATATTTTTTTGCGAAAATCACAGCCAACTACGCAAAAAAATGCGTAACTTTGTATCGTATGCGGCCCACTGTCTTCGATGACAGTCGACTTATGGTGCAGTCCCGAGCGCAATACATTGTGCATCAAGCGTCTGTGCCAAGCATTCTATGTCATTCACAATTTATTGTTGTGACGAACCTCCTGTTACTTCCGGCAGTTGTTATTGCCCGCACCGCCATGAAACGACCGTGAAGCCACAGCCTCTTCCGTCGGCAACTTTGCCGAACAAAAGGACTATATAACCATCCTAAGGACCATAGCCTTATGGCGTCCGGAGAACGCCAATTCCCGAACGCCCGTAAATATAAAACACATTAACCAAATATACAACCAATCCTAACAACCAGCATCATATGGATCTGAAAACTACCTTCAGCCTCCGTGTACTCGGCTTGGCCGCAATTCTGGCAGCAACTGTCAGTGCCGGCGCTACTGTCACCGAGACACAAAAAGGCATTTCATTCTACGATGCCGCTTCGCACGGTTACGTCAGCACCATGCTGAACACCCGCGCAGGCATCGTGGTCGCCACCGAGCGTGGCAAGGACATCTCCGTGATACGTAACGGCAAGATGGTTCCCATGGTATCCGGTCCGGGCGTCGGCATGTACATACATGCAAGCAAGGACGGCCAATATATCGGATACAAGAGCATCAACAACAACACCGACCAGGCCCCCATGGTACTCGACGTCACCACCGGCCGAAGCATCATCCTCGAGAGCTACACCAACCAGTGCGGCCAACCCTCCTTCGCCGATGACAACACCGTGTGCTACACCGTCGGCAATAAACTCGTAGTGCGCAAAATCGACGGCAGCCAACGCCGCGAGTACAACATGCCATTCTACGTAAACATCGTCAATATCAGCCCTGACGGCACCCGTGCCGCCTTCGGCAGCATCGATGGCGACTTCTACATGATGAACCTCGCCGACGGCGACATCGTCACCGTCCCCGGAGGCGAAGGCGCATACAACCCCGTATGGAGCCCCGACGGAACTCGCCTGGCTGTACAACGTGTCAACGGCAACCTCTTCACCATAGACGCCGCCACCAAAGTACGCCACAACATTGGCGAAGTTTCGTCCTTCAACTGGACAGAAGACTCAAAGAGCATCGTCTACACACAGGTTAACCGCATCAACGACATGCTCTCCAGCGGCGCATCGGTATGCCGCGTCGCTTGGGACGGTTCGTCCAACACCAAAATCATTGACAATGACGCATCATGTCCCGTGGCCGTACTCGCCGATGGCAACGCTCTGATTGTGTCTTACGCCGTAGGCACACAACGCGGCCTGAGTAAGCGAGTATACCGCACCGTCTCCGACTTTGTCGGAGCACCGGCACGCACAGTGTCCCTGGTATCCTTCGGCAAAGACGAGCAAGTGGGCAACTCCCGAATCACCAACTTCAAGGGCTTCTCGCGTACAGACGCCCCCATGGCCTCCTTCGAGGACATTATGGCCGACAACGCCAAGGCACGGAAGCTTTCTCCCGAGCAACGCGCACAATACAGCAGCGGAACACGCAAAGGCAACGACATAGGTCTGACCGCCATCCCTTACATCAATCAGGTATGGGATACCCCCGGATCGTATAGCGGCAACTACAGCGTCGGCTACGTATGCTGCGCACCCTCATCCTGCTGTATGAACCTCGGCTGGCGCGGCAAACTGAGCAAAGTAGCCGTAACATCGCGCGCCTCCGGCGTTGGCACAGTATACTACTCCTGGCAAGTACTGCGCGACTACACATCCTCCACCGGATATGCCTTCACCCAGCGCGCAAGCTACTACGGCTCGGTAGGCGGCGGCTACGGATATATGTGGGGCTTAGATTCGCCCGCCACAATGATGGCCAGCTTCTACCAAAAAAACGGCCTTAACTCCTCTTTCGCCACATCGTGGAGCACTTTCTGCACCCAGACCAACAATAACGACCCGTACACCATATGTCTGGCCAACGGCACAGGCGGACACGTCGTCCTCGGCTTCCGCACCAATCAGGCAGCTGCCTCCAACGGCTCCAGCACCTGGGCAAAGACCGGCTCGTTCATCTGCCACGACCCCTATGGCGACTACAACGGTGCCAGCTACCCTAACTGGGACGGCCGCTATTCGACATACGACTGGCCCGGATACAGCAACGGATACAAAAACATCGGAACGTTCCACTGGGGATGCATTGCCACCGGCTCCAAGCCCACTCCCAGCAACCCCACGCTCACCGTCAGCCCCGCGTCCGTAAACTTCACCTGCGAACTCAACCAGCATCCCTCCGCGACTATTAAAGTCACCGGCAAAGACCTTAGCAGCGATATCACCATTGCTTCCTACACCCCGGGACGTTTCACCCCAAGCGTTACATCACTTCCCAAAACCGGCGGCACTTTCAAAATCACCTTCAATATCTCCGACAAAATCGGCACATACGGCGAAGGTGGTTCGGCCGTTAACTCCAAATTTTATGTCAAAGTCAAGAGCGGAAGCCTTGAAAAAATCATCAACATCACTGCTACCGTAACCGCTCCGCCGCTGGGCAAACTCTCCGAAAAATGGAACCTCTCCGAAAAGAAAGGCAACAAGGACTCCAAGGGCTATGACGCCTCCAATATCCGCAACTTTGTATACAACGACGGTAAACTCTATTGTGTATACAACCACAGCGACATACTGGTACTAAACGCCCAAACCGGCGCCAAACTCGGCTTCCTGCCCAAGAACGACATCGTCAAGGGCGGCACTCTGACACTCTGCGATGTCAAATGTATCAACGGCAATATTCTCGCCTGCAACATCGCAAAACAAGGCGAAGAATTCCGTGTATACGCATGGGACAACGACAACAGCTATCCCACACTGGCACTATCTACCACAGACATCCAAGGCGCCGCTCGTGTGGGTGACTGTATGGAGCTTACCGGTACATATCCCTCGGATTACTGGTTAGCATTCTGCAACGACAACGGCACCGACACCCGCATCGTCGAATACCATATGAACGGCACCAAAATTGCTCAGGCCAAGAACACTAAAGTTCTGAAAGACGGCAAACAATGGAAGACGGGAGCCACCTCGCGCGCATATCCCAAAGGCAGCGGATGGTGGGTAGACGGTTCTCAGAGTATGCCCGCATGGACCAATAACCCCAACAACGGCACTTGCACCGTACAATGCATCAACACCTGCGCCGACGGCAAAAAACCTTGGGGCGCCAGCCATCACGAATTCAATTGGAAGGGAGGCAAATATGCCATCAACCTCATCTTCGAAGGCACAACGAACTACACCGGAGCCAAGATGCGCATCGTCAAGGACAACGCAGGCGACTACTCCAACACCACCGAAAACGGCAAGTACCCCGCCGATGGACTTGGAGACGCCACAAAGAACACCAACAGCACAGGCGATTGCATGATCAACACCGACGGCGACTCATACTTGGAAGCCTGGGTGCTCTCCACCAAGCACGGCATGGCATACTACGCCTACGGCAACCCGCCGGCCAAGAATCCCTCGGCCATCGTCGGCCCGGGCGAACCTAACCCGACAATAAGCGCCAACCCCACCTCGTTGTCCTTCACCTCCAAGAAGAATGCGGCAGTGGACAAAGATCTCAAGATTGAAGGCGCCAACCTCAAAGGCAACATCACCGCCACTCTCAGCGGCACAAATGCCAACATGTTCAAGCTTTCCAATACAAGTCTCAGCAACTCCGGCACAATCAAGGTGACATACACCCCCACCGCCGAAGGCACTCACAAGGCCACCATCACGCTGTCAAGCCAAGGCGCAACCAACGTCACCGTAGCCCTCAACGGCACATGCGAAGCCACCATAACCCTGCTCGAAGACATTGCAGTCCATCAGGACAAACTCTCCGAGGAATGGATATACTCCACCAACAAGAACAACACCCCGAGCTGGACAACGTTTGACGCCAAACAGACGGCCAACCGTGACATCGCTCTGATTGGTGACAAACTTTATGTACTCAACGGCAAAAACTGGGGTGATGTCGCAGTGAACATCATCAACGCCAAAGACGGCAAGCACAAAGGCTCGCTCTCCGTAGCCGACCTCGGAAGTGCTCTCGGCAAACTCGGCGGTCTCGCCGTAGCCGACGGCAAACTCATCGCCTCCAACATCGTAACAGCCGCCCAAAACCTCCGCGTATACATTTGGGACAACGATGCAGCCGCACCGCGCGTACTCGTCCAGAAAGACGGCGCAGGCATCATCACCGGTGCTTCCGTAGCTTTCAGCGGAACGCTCAACAACGGCCGAGTATGGCTCACCAAAGACGGCTCCAACGAAGTCGTATACTTCGAAATCAAAAACGGCAGCTGCGACAACAATATGCACACCATAGCGCTGAAAAACGCTAAAGGCGAAGCATATGCATACGGCAGCGACGGCCGTGGTGCTTCCAAGATCTATCCCAACACCGACGGCAGCTTCTGGATGGCCCAGAAAGACAACCAGATAGCCAAGTTCGACGCTTCCGGCAAGATTACAGACGAAATCCTGCCCAAAGAAGCGCTCGGCGGATCCTCCTACGGCACAGCTTTCGCCCAATTCTCCATAGGCAACAAGCGATACATCGCCGCTATCACCTACAAGACCGGCAACCTGCAAGACGGACAAGTAGCTATCATTGATGTAACCAGCGGCGTGGCCAAAGCCACGGCTCCCATCAAACGCCTGCCCGAAAACGGCTTCGGATCAAACGTGAACAGCCAATACATGTCCACAGTTGTCGTAAGCGCCGAAGGATCGCGCAAGGGCATCGTCAACATCTACGCCAACGTCTTCGGACAAGGTCTGGGATACTTCAAGTATGCCGGCGAAATGGCTGACGCCATCTCCGACATCACCGTCGATGGCGACAACGCCGACGTCGAGTACTTCAACCTCCAAGGCATACGCGTAGACGCCGACAACCTCACCCCCGGCATCTATGTACGCCGTCAAGGCAATAAAGCCACCAAGGTCGTCATCAAATAAACACTGACCAACATCATCCTCAATAAAGGGAGGCGGGCCGCGCGGCTCGCCTCCCTTTCTATTTTTCAAACATCATCCACCGCCGCGTTTGACAATCTTGCCAAAACAAATAGTTATGCCTAACTTTGGGGTATGAAAATGAGATACGCCACAACGGCAGACATCGAGCAAATACTGGCAATCACCGACAGCGCTCGACGGTTCCAGCGCCAATGCGGATTTCGCCAATGGGAAGACGGCTACCCGGCATACGAGAATATCGCCGCAGACATCGCCGCCCAAGGCGCATATATATTCGAAAACGAAGGCACCTCCGCCAAAGCCGCAGACATTACCATCGAAGGTTCGAACATCGTTGAACGTGAGAATATTGTCGCTTATGCCTATCTGACCGGAGACGATGCCGAGTACGACCGCCTATCCGGGATATGGCACTACCCCGGGCCCTACGGCGTCATCCATCGACTGGCCATAGCCCCGAACTTTCGCGGTCAAGGTCTGGCCGCCCAAATCCTTGCCATGTCCGAAGCGCACCTTGCCGCACAAGGCACACGCGCCATGCGCATAGACACCGGCCAAGACAACATTGTGATGCAGCGCATCCTCAGCCGCGCCGACTACACCTGCCGCGGCCTCCACCACTTCTCCTGGGGCCCCCGCCTCGCCTACGAAAAGCCCCTGACCGTTCCACTTTGCACCCACACATAGTTCCCCATCCTCTCCTAAGTCCCCAAGCCAATAACCGAAGCAAACCAATCCAAAACACAACAAACATACAACACTGGCCATTGCCGGAAGAATCCGTAATGGCCAGTGTATACTCGAGAATGCTGCGATTCAACTAAAGCTTTTCTATTTCTTCAATTGATAGTTGTGGGACAAGTGCTTGTATTTGAGACATAGATATATTCATACGCTTCATCTTTCGGACAATATCCGCTGCATTTATGCTTAGTTGCTCTATATTCACTGAAACATTAGCCGTAGCTGTAGACTCATTGTCTACCTCAGCAGGCTCATCCTTTGTCGAACTACGCTCCTCTATTTTGGGATAGACTGACGGAAGGTATGATGAGGACATTGATATACCGTATTCCTCCTGCTTGCTCTCGAACATCCACCTACGATAGTAATAGTAGTGCAACAACGCACGTTTCTTAAGATACTCGGTCATGATGCGCATACGAGCAAGACGTTTTTTGCCGATAAGCCTGTCGTACTGATTTGCCGCTATCTCATGCTCAAGAAGAGCCTCCCACGTAAAGGAGAATATCTTTAACGCGTATTCGTCAAGGCGGCCTTTTTCGCTTAACAACTCGTCTATGGCGACATCAATATCATCTCTAAGCTTGGCGACAAGTTCATTAACACGGCAGAACGGCTTCAGGCTTTCACGCTTCAAGTGGTTCTTATATATAAGCTTTGCAGAGATAAGCGTACGTTTATACGAGTAGTCTTCCTGATTGGCATTCGCTGCTGCGACAAACAAGGCCGCATCTTCCTTTGTTAGTCCTTCGGCGAACGATTCCAAATCGAAGCCCCTTTCCTTGAATTCGTTTGCGAATTTCACAAACGAAGCTTTCTGGAGCATATTATCATCTGCCAATTGGTTGAAAAGTCGACGCTGTTCGATCCAATCTTTTACGGCGGCGAATTTTTTTTCTCGTTTTAAGCTGTTGTAGAAGTTACATAGGCTTATGTAGTCCGGGTCTGTTGCTTGGTAAGCTACGCATATTTCGTACGCATTACATAGAGCTTTGAAATCAGTATCATTGTTTGCTGAAACCTTCTTGTATGCAGCGAATTTTCCTTGGACATACTTTCGTACATTGGTCTTTAAGGTCTCGTATTGTTCGGGGTCAAGGTCACAGAACACCGCAAAGTATTTATTGCGCCTGGGTGCCCAACGGAAGTCTTCTTTGAAAAATACATCCTGTTCGAATATATGGCTGATTGTATCGACGTATTTGTCTGCTCGTTGGTATCCGTAGTTTCTGTCAAAGAGAACGTCTATAAAGCAAGACGCGATTGCCTTATCGTAGTTCTTATCGGCAAGAATTTTTTTGCTAAGCGCATCAAGAGCTGCAATTTGATTGCTTGTATTACTTTTAAGTACTCTTTCTCCTTTGGCATTTTTCATATTCGCAAAGAATGTCCAGTGAGGACGACCTGTCCCGTCAGATTCAGTCAACGAAAATATCTCGTCGAAAATCGAGCTCGGAAGGTTGTCGAATATTGATTCATCTTCGGATTGTACCTTATCTGAAAGGAAGTAGAACTTCTCCATCGAGAATTCATTAAGGACAACATCTATAAGGAACTTCCCTTTGTCTTTTGCATATAGCTGATCCCATTTTATGCTTTGTTCCTTTGGGTACGGGTATGTGATTGCCTTCCGGTAGTCCTTATTGAGCAAGCAAGAGAATACTATACCGGCTGCTTCCAGAGTAAGCGTTGGAGCGACTGTTACGTCCCCAAATCGTGAGATGATTTCACCTTGTTCATTCAGGTAATTCATCCATTTGATTTCTTCCGAATCGGACTTACTTAGCAGTTTTTTTGATTTGAAGTATTCGTCTTTTTGCGGCAAGCCATTTTGTTCGCATATCGAGACACAACGTTCATATCCATCCGGATTAAATCCTGGTTCATTCTTTGAAAAGTGCGTATTGTTGAACTCTGCCCTGACAAAGTTTAAGTGAGCGCGAAGGGGGGCTAACCCATTGTCAAACCAGATTATGAAATCCGACAAGACATCGAGATTCTTTGTCAACGCGGCAGTAACTTCTACCGGCGTGAGCGCCCGTAGTTTTTGTTTAAGAAGTTCTAACGAGGCTTTCCACGGGTGTATCTCTTTCGAGAATTCAGATATGGCGGTTTGGAAGTCATCTCGTTTATCGACCAATTCCTGAACCAGTTGCGAGACTTTTATTTTGTCGGTCATAAATTGGGCAATAATAGAACGGATATGGTCTGTCGGAGATGTGAAACCACGTGAATATAAAGGCAGTAGCTTTGCCCAGCACATGCCATTCCAGTATGCGTCTGCTGCAGCAACTATTTTGCTAAGTTCCTGGAATTTATCGCCTGCTGCTTCAAATTCGCTATTATATAGATGTATATATGCATCGCATTCATCGGCAAGCGCGGTCAATCCGGCCTCCAAGAAATAGTCGTGCGCGCGTTTCATGTGGAGGATACTCGGAGGATTACCCTTAGCTTTTTCAAACTCCTGACGACCATTTTCTTCGGCATCATAACTTTCGCTAAGACGCTGAGGTAGAGTTTCAATATCTCCGTTGGTGATATGGCCGACCAATTTACGTTTGTATTCATCTTTGACATATTGGTCAATCAGTGTCTGCCAAAGATTATGATTGGTGAAGTATTTCCAGAAGTTCTCGTAGCTGTTATCCGTATCCACAATGAACAACTGTGATTTAGCGCGCGAAACAGCGATATACAACTTTGTAAAGAAGTGGGCTATTTCGAAACGCTCCGAATCATCAGCAAAAGGTTCGCCTTTGACTATTTTTTGAAAGAGTGTATACGATGGATCCGAGCAGAATTTATACAGCATAACTGCATCATACTCCAGACCTTTAGTGCCTATAGCGGTACCCAGTTTGATGCCATCATCAGTAATTTCAGGATAGTCTTTTAGGTCTCCTTCCTCACCATCACCGGAAACAATTATGTTTGCGTTAGGTAAGTTTTCGATTATGATATCTTTGTTCTGATCATAGGAGTAGAAGCCCACATACTCCAACGCGTCTTTATTTTCTCCCTTGGGATCTTCGCGAACACTTTGCAATTTGCGTTCTTTTGACGTGTCATCGAAGTGCTTGTAGCGCAGGCTTTGGATTGTATTCGCAAACTTCACAATGCCAAGTTGCGAACGATAGTTCTTGCTTAGTTCTTTAATATCAAGATCCGGGTGCCCGTCAAGAGAATCTTTGAATGATTCGGAGAACAATGCCTTTGTTCCCGCCCAACGAAATCCGGTTGGGTTTATTGTCTGGTTGGGGTCACCTGCGAACGCAATCGGAATTTGTTTATCATCCTCGTGCCCGGAAAGATTGTATTTTGAATGCTTGGAAAGACGGAGGATCAAGTCTATTTCCAACTTCGTAAAGTCTTGTGCTTCATCACAGAAGATTACGGCATATTTGTGGAAGGCTTTTTTTGTATCACCGTGAATTAGTACATATCTGACCAAGTCAAGGTCATCCCAGTAACCTTTGCTTTCGTAGTTGTTCTTATACCATTTTTCCCATATCCCGTACGCTTTCTCGTATGTTTTTGAGTCTACGGTTTTATCTTTTTTTGCTATAGCATCAGAGTTGTAGTCCTCCGGAGTAAAGATGTCCAAGCTTCTGCCCTTGATAAAAGTTCGTATTATCGACCACAATACAGCCGGCGACAGGCGTTTCCCTGCACTGATAATGCATTTCTTATAATCTTCGCGGAACTTTTCGTAGGTAATATGCTTGTCTTCGCTAAACCGCTCTATATCAGACTCGTCAAGGAAAGCCTGTTTAAGAAACTCTCGGAAAGGTACAAAGCACTTGTTGTAGTGCTTTTCGTATTCCGGGTTCTCGAAGTTTGCTTTAGATCCTTCATTCGAGCTATGATAGCATAGTATAGACCGCACCGCACGACGTGCCTTGTCTACAAGAGAGTCGTTATAACTTAGGAAAAGCAGTTCGTGATCGGGATAGCGCTTTGATACGTGCTTGTATATGTTGGCAAAAAGATAGTACAATATCGTACTTTTACCACTTCCGGCCAATCCACTAACAAAGAAGGGAAATCGCACATTCTTAAGGACTTCTATTTCTTCCTCAGAAAGCGCAAGATTGGCCATGTCATCCTCTTCTACGTCTTTCCATGAATCATACTCGTAAGTGTAGTAGTCTGGATAACACTTGGTTGATTTATTTTTTAGGTCCGTGACATCATCGCAATTGTACTGACGATCAAGGAGCTCGTTTATATTCGGTTCATTGCCTTTTACAACCTGAAGTAGATAAACATCGCTTTTATCTTTGGCGTTGGGATTTCCAAACCTATACGTGATTGTATATCCATTGATGGTCCGGTATTGGAATACATCAAGCTGTGTCCCGGTGTAAAGGTCTTCTGAGGAGAGTGTCTTTTGTATGTCGGACCAATAATCTTTTGGCGTCCTTTTTATACCATCATGCCAAAGAGGCATCTCATAGATGACGATGTCTCGATACTTATCAAAGGCTCGTTCTCCTTCAAAGTCTCGATACTCCTCGGGAAGAAATTCTTTTTTTGTCTCAGTACTATACCTTTTTATCAGGTTGTTTACTTCGGCGGTCTCGGCATCGCTAAGCGCATGCTTTTCTATCCATGTATCTTTAGTAGCCTCATTAAACTTTCTGCTATACTCATCATGTTTGTATATTCTACGAAGAATGTAGAGGCAGACACTCTTCTCTATATGTTGGAACCAGATAAATCTAGGCCCACTATGATTGACTATCTTACTAATGAACGTATTTCCCGTAATAGGCGTCGCATTTGTCTCATTACCGGACGACAAAAAGCCGTCTAATCTCTCTAAGATATCTTTCCCGAAGTTTTGCTTGTCAATCCATGCCCGGACTTCGGATGTTACTATATGTCTGTATATCATTTCTATGATTTTAGGTTAGTCTATATTCCAGTAGGCATCAGGATCGCCATCAAAGGCATCATCTATGGTATCATCGTCAAAGCCCTCAACATCTTGGGCATACGAGCCGCTATATTTGCCATAGGAGCCACCGTAGCAGTCGTCATCATTGTCGTAATCTTCATATTCTTCGCTCATGATTGTATGTTTTTATGTAGGGCAACATCGCCCGTACACCTATATATATCCTGAGTCTATAAAAAGTAAACACACTTTTTCGTTTTTTTTTGTTCAACATTATCCTTTGGATAAGAACGTACAAAAAAGGCCCGAATCCAAGTATGGAATCAGACCTTTTGGAGTACTTTGCAACATTATATAATCAATTGATTATAAGCGCGCTCAGTATTATATTAAACAAAAAAAATCAATATTCTCGTTCGGTTATTCCTCATCCCAAGAGTCGGGATAGCTGCTGTGATGGAAGAAGGAACGCGTTCTTAGGGATTCTTTTTGCTTTTCATCGTTGTAGTGAGCGAGGCCTTCCGAGAATCCGGACTCGTAGCCGGCTTCGTATCCGTCACAAAAGCGCGTGGCATCTTCGTCCGAAAACTCGTTTGCATCATCATAGCCGGCGCCTAAAGAGTTATTTGCCGCACCAGCGGCATAGCCGGCTTCGTATCCGGCATCATATCCGGCATCGTAGGAATCTCCGGATGGCGATGATTGACTTACGTAGCTGCTGCGGCTGCCGCTCGTCGGACAAGCAATGGTCGGGTCGATAAAAGTATCAACTTTATGATTCAACATCAAATCGTACCATGTGGTTTGGGGCGTGTCCGGCTCTGACGCTACAGGCTTTTCGGTGTCTTTACTATCGTATACGTGCGCACCTATGGCGATGATACCGATAACAATCACCGCCCAAAAGATTCGAGTTATCATTTTGTTACCATCCATATTTGTCCGGCATGACGTCATTTGCACGCATATGCAGCTATTGCGATGTCACGCGGGGCGTCCGGCGAGGAGGGTCGTGCGGGTGAGGTTGTCGCCGAAGGAGTATGGCAGGAAGGCGAGCGAGGGAACGGGATCGGTGATGCGGAGGTCGGCACGGAGGCCGACAGCGATGGCGCCGGTGGTCTCGGACAGGCCCATGGCATAGGCGCCGTTGATGGTGGTGGCGGCGAGCGCTTCGGCCGGAGTGAGCCGCATCTGTATGCACAGCAGCGAATTGACCAGCGACATATTCCCCGAGGGTGTCGAGCCGGGATTATAGTCGGAGGCGGCCGCAACACCCAGCCCGGCGTCAATCATTCGGCGTGCCGGGGCGTAAGGCAGGCGCGAGAAAAGCGAGCAGCCCGGCAGTACCGTCGGCATCGTCTGTGTGTCTTTGAGGACGCGTATTTGGTCGTCGGAGGTGTGTTCGAGATGGTCTACGGAGAGGGCATTGTGCGCCACGCCCACTTCCACGCCGCCGGAGTAGTCCAGCTCGTTGGCGTGAATCTTGGGCCGCAAGCCGTGGCGGTACCCACATTCGAGTATCTGCGCCGTATGCTGCGGCGTAAAGAATCCGCGGTCGCAGAACACATCGATGTATTGGGCAAGGCCTTCGTGCGCCACGGCGGGAATCATCTCGCGACATACAACATCGACATATCCCTGATAGTCACCGGCAAAATTGCGCGGCAATGCGTGCGCTCCCAGAAATGTGGACACAATATTGGCCGGCAAGTCTTGGCGCAAACGAGCAATGACACGCAGCATTTTCAATTCGTCATGGAGGTTGAGCCCGTATCCACTCTTGATTTCGATGCTTCCGGTGCCGTACTCAATCATACGGCGTGCACGCGGCAGTGCTTGGCGGTAAAGTTCGTCCTCGGAGGTGTTGTGCAGCAGGTCGGCCGAATTGAGTATTCCGCCGCCGCGACGCGCAATGTCTTCGTAGGAGAGTCCGCGTATTTTATCCTCGAATTCCCGCTCGCGCGATCCGGCATATACGATATGTGTGTGCGCATCGCAGAACGCCGGGAGGACGGCGCCGCCACGGACATCCGTCTCGGTGTCGTAGCGGCGGTCACGCGGCATCGAGGCCATGGGGCCGAAGTCGGCGATAAGCCCTTCTTTGATTACGAGATATGCATCGCGCATCGAGCGATCTTCGCCCATTTCCGTTCCTTGTAGGCGTGTGCGGCCTTGTGTTTCGATGCCGGCAAGCAGCCCGATATTGTATAATAGAGTGTCCATAGCGCGTAGTGGGTAAAGGGGCATGCCCATAATGGCCTTTACAGCTTTATAGCCATTATGGGCGTGTACTGTCAGATGCGCGGTGCTTCGCGCTGTATGAATTTGATAGAGTTGGCAATATGCGGATACATCGGTTGGTCGTTGTCTATATAGGGAACAATGGCGCGGTATTCGGCCACAAGAGCCTCTATGGCCGGTGACGACTTGAGCGGACGGCGGAAGTCGAGGGCTTGTACGGCATTGAAAAGCTCAATACCGAGTACGCGTTCGGTATTGAGTACCACGCGGTATAACTTTGTAGCCGCATTGGCACCCATGCTGACATGGTCTTCCTGGTCCTGCGAGGACGAAATCGAGTCTACCGAGGCGGGCATACACAGGCCCTTGCTTTGGCTGACGATGGATGCGGCAGTGTATTGCGGAATCATAAATCCGCTATTGAGACCCGGATTGGCCACGAGGAAGCGCGGCAGATCGCGCAGGCCCGAGATGAGGCGGTAGATGCGGCGCTCTGAGATGCTTCCCAGCTCGGCAACGGCTATGGACAAGGCATCCATGGCGATGGCCAACGGCTGGCCGTGGAAGTTGCCGGCCGAAACGACGAGGTCTTCGTCCGGGAACACCGTAGGATTATCTGTCACCGAGTTGCTTTCGGCTTCGAAGACGCTGTCCACGTACCGTATTGTGTCCTTGGACGCCCCGTGTACCTGCGGTATGCAGCGAAACGAGTATGGGTCTTGGACATCCTTCTTCGGACGAGCCACTATCTCACTACCTTCCATAAACTTGCGGAAGAATGTAGCCGTGTCCGACTGGCCGCGGTGTGCGCGGATGCGGTTGACCGAGTCATTGAAGGGCTCGATGTGGCCGTCGAAGGCATCCAGCGAAATGGCGCCTATGACATCGGCCCATGCCGAAATTCGATGTGCCATGTGCAGCGCCCACGTGCCGTAGGCATTCATAAACTGTGTGCCGTTGAGCAACGCCAGACCTTCCTTGGACTGCAAGTCGATAGGTTCCCAGCCCATCTTGTGCATCACTTCGCCGGCATCCACCACCCTGCCCATGTATTCCACTTCGCCCATTCCGATGAGCGGTAACGACATGTGCGCCAATGGCGCCAAGTCACCCGAAGCACCCAGCGAACCCTGCTGATAGATGACGGGGATGATGTCGTGGTTGTACATGTCGATAAGTCGCTGAACGGTAGCCACTTGCACGCCGGAGTGACCGTAAGCAAGCGATTGAACCTTAAGCAGCATCATCAACTTGACAATCTCGGAGGGCACACGTTCGCCGGTGCCGCAAGCGTGTGACATAATCAGATTACGCTGCAATGTGGACAAGTCTTTACGGTCTATAGAGACATTGCACAGCGAACCGAAGCCCGTTGTGACACCGTAAATGGGCGTGCCGCCGACGGCTTTTTTGTCCAAGTACTCGCGGCACTTGCATATGCGCTCCACGGCTTGCTCCGATAGACGCAGCGCCTTGCCCGAGGCAACGATTTCGTATATTTTGGCAGGCGTAATATGCCTTTCGCTAATGGTATGATACATATTCGAGGTAAGAATTTGTGGTTTGTAAATTTTTGAGAAGGCGGACAATATTTCCCATGAGCCAAAGTCACGCGAGCGCATCGCGCACCACGTCATCATCGGCGATGTTGGGCATGGTGATGATCATGTCCGGATGAAGAGCCATGGCGCGACGCGCAGCCGACATGGCTCCGTCGTTGCGAGCCCAGCTGCGGCGAGCGATGCCGTTGTTGACGTCCCACAGCATCATCTCGTCTATATGCCGGCGCGCCTCGGCGCTGCCGTCGATAACCATACCGAATCCGCCGTTGACGACTTCGCCCCATCCGACGCCGCCGCCGTTGTGCAACGACACCCAGGTGGCTCCGCGAAATCCATCGCCGATGACATTCTGCACGGCCATATCCGCGGTAAAGGCCGAGCCGTCATAAATATTGGACGTCTCACGATAGGGCGAATCGGTGCCCGAGACATCATGGTGGTCACGGCCCAGGACTATGGGCGCCGAGATGCGCCCGTCGGCTATGGCTTCGTTGAAGGCACGAGCTATAGCCATACGGCCCTCTGCATCAGCATATAGGATACGTGCCTGCGATCCGACCACCAAGTTGTTGGCGCCGGCTTCGGCTATCCAATGAATGTTATCTTCGAGCTGTCCGGCAATTTCGGCGGGAGCATCGCGGCGCATATCTTCGAGTACGCGGCGTGCGATGTCGTCACTCTGCGCCAAATCCTCAGGCAGGCCCGAGGTACACACCCAGCGGAACGGCCCGAAGCCGTAATCGAAAAACAGCGGACCCATAATGTCCTGCACGTATGACGGGTATATAAACTTGCCTTCGGAGTCCACAATGTCAGCTCCGGCACGCGAGGCCTCCAGCATAAAGGCGTTGCCGTAGTCAAAGAAATACATACCTCGTGCCGTAAGCTTATTTATGGCGGCCACCTGTCGGCGCAAAGACATCTGCACCTGCTGCTTGAATTGTTCCGGATCTTCGGCCATCATCATGCGCGACTGCTCGTAGGTAAGTCCTGCCGGATAATATCCGCCGGCCCACGGGTTGTGCAGCGAGGTCTGGTCGCTGCCCAGGTCTACACGGATGTTCTCATCGGCCAAACGTTCCCAGAGGTCTACAATATTGCCTTGATAAGCCATAGACACCACCTCGGCATCGGCCAAAGCACGTCGTATACGCGGAATCAGCTCATCCAACGAGGTATGCACCTCGTCCACCCATCCCTGGCTGTGGCGCTTCTCGACGGCCGCCGGATTGATTTCGGCGACAACGCTTACCACGCCGGCTATATTTCCGGCCTTGGGCTGTGCTCCCGACATTCCGCCCAGTCCGGAAGACACAAACAGCATACGGCGTGTGTCGCCCGGCGCGCGACGCTTACGAGCCGCATTGAGCACCGTAATTGTGGTACCGTGGACTATGCCCTGCGGACCTATATACATGTACGATCCGGCTGTCATCTGGCCGTACTGCGACACGCCCATGGCGTTGAAGCGCTCCCAGTCGTCCGGCTTGGAGTAATTGGGTATGACCATACCATTGGTGACCACAACACGTGGCGCGTCCTTGTGCGACGGAAACAGCCCCAACGGATGTCCCGAGTACATTACCAAGGTCTGACACTCGGTCATCTGCGACAAGTATTGCATCGTCAGGCGGTATTGCGCCCAGTTTTGGAACACGGCACCGTTGCCGCCATAAGTGATAAGTTCGTGCGGATGCTGAGCCACGCGCGGGTCCAAATTATTCTGTATCATCAGCATTATGGCCGCAGCCTGCCGACACTTGGCCGGGTACTCCTCGATGGGCCGGGCGTACATCGGATAATGCGGGCGCAACCGATACATGTATATGCGGCCATAGCGGCGCAGCTCCTCGGCAAATTCCGAGGCCAAGACGGCGTGCTGTTCCTTAGGGAAATAGCGCAACGCATTTTTCAGAGCCAAGGCCTTTTGTGCGGGCGTGAGGATATCCTTGCGCCGCGGAGCGTGGTTGACAGAAGTGTCATATTCCTGCGGTTCGGGCAGTCGGGCCGGAATACCGCCCACGATGTCCTGTTGGAATTGGTTGAGGGTCATAGTCTTTCTTCGATTTCGGATATTAGAGTCTGTTCGCGGCCGTCCGCCTCGGCAGCCAAGGCCTGAGCCTCACCTTTGAGAGCCTTGGCCTTGTCAGTGTCCTTGAGTCCGGCAGCATTTATCATCACGTTGAGCGCCGCACCGCGCACGGCGGCACGAGCGGCAAGTATGGCTACGCCGGCGTCCGATAGCGAATTGGGATTGCCATCCACAGCCATAACATGCGCCACGTCAAATACTTCCATGGCGGCTTTCATAGTCTTCAGCGGCACTTGGGCGGCATATAGTGTAGCCTCCTCGAGGGCGGCGGCACGTGCGGACTTTTCCTCATCCGTGCCCTTGGGCATGGCAAATACGGCCATAATGCGGTTGAAAGCTTCGGTATCCTCGTCCACCAAAGCGAGCAGACGCTGCATCAGCGCATGCCCCTTCACGGCCCAGTCGGAGAAGAATTCCCAGCGGTCGTCCCATCCGGGCTTATGCGCCGACAGGTTGGCGACCATGGTGGCCAAAGCGGCACCCATGGCACCCATATACGCCGATACGGAGCCGCCGCCGGGCGCCGGCGATTCGCAGGCCGTCTCCTCGGCAAAGCCTTGGCAAGTAAAGTTGACGAGTTTCTTGCCGCCCTTGGGTGCCAAGAGGTCTTCAATGACTTTTTCGTGAACCTTGAAGGGTGCCAAATCCTCAAGACCGAGCGACTTGACAGCTATCTTGATAATCTCGTCATCGCTGATACCCAGCGAGCGGCATTGCTTGCGCAGAAAATATTTGCCGGCATCCAGCAGACACGAACGCGGCACCAGACCCACGATTTCGGTTCCGGTGACACGCAATCCGCGGCGGTCGGCGGCGCGGCACACCTCCTCGAAAGCCACGTGCAGCGGCGTGGCGCGTATGTCCGTAATATTCATCGACACCTGGGCGATGCCGTATTCTTCGATGTACCATCCTATGGCCTTGCAACCCTTGAGCGTGCCCGGAATCATTACCGGATTACCCTCGGCATCGCGTACAATCTTCCCCGTGATGGGATTACCCTCGCGGCGCGGACGTCCTTTTTCGCGGACATCAAAGGCGATGGCATTGGCGCGGCGAGTGCTGGTCGAATTGAGGTTGAAATTGACAGCAACCAAAAAGTCGCGAGCGCCGACGACGGTAGCCCCGCTGCGTGCTGCCTGCTCGGTGAACTCTCCGCCACCGAAGTCCGGCATCTCCGCCGGGTCGGTGATACGCTGAGCCAGAGCCTCGTACTCACCCTTGCGGCATACAGCCAAGTTACGGCGCTCGGGACGCAAAGCCGCCGCCTCATAGCAATACGTCGGTATCGCCAGCTCATCAGCTATACGTTTGGCAAGAGCACGAGCCATCTCGGCGCACTCCTCAAGGGTGACGCCGCTCACCGGCACCAAAGGCAAAACATCTGTGGCGCCTATGCGCGGATGCTCGCCGTGGTGCGTACGCATATCGATAAGTTCGGAAGCCTTCTTGACACTGCGGAAGGCCGCATCGACCACCGCCTCCGGCGTACCGGCAAAGGTCACGACCGTGCGATTGGTCGCCTTTCCGGGGTCCACGTCCAGCAGTCGGACGCCCTCAACGTCCTCGATGCTCTTGACTATCTCTTGTATAACTTCAGGGCGGCGTCCTTCGCTGAAATTGGGGACGCACTCAATGATACGTTTCATGTTCGGGTCTGGCACTTATGTGTTTATTTGTGTTTGGTTTCGATATAGTCTGTTGTATATTCGGTATCGTATGTTCGGTCTTGATATTACCCCCGTCGCTTACGGGAGTTTGGTTTCTCGGGTTCGGTATTTTGCCGCCATCCTCCGCGCCGAAGCCTCACGATGTCATTCGGAGCACTCGGATTGCAACATTTGAGCGTCGGAAGGCGTATCAGAGGCATCAATGTGTCACCACCGTTCCTCCCATCCTTGGCTATCCCGCCGCTTTCACTGGCAAATATAGCACTTTTCCGCCAATAATCCCGCATCATTCCAAAAATCACACACATTAAGCGAACTCTCTACTTGGTACGCATAGGACAGTTCACTGCATCTGTTCCCACTATTTGTGATGGTAAAAAATAATACGGCTGAAAATCATTTGGATATAAAAATAATTTGTAATTTTGCAGCAAGGCGCAAGCGAGTGCCTTGATATTGTGATGGGGCTGTGTCAAAATAGGCGCAGCCCCATTTTTAAACCTGTTGTAAAACATA
>ERZ779851.662-NODE-662-length-33743-cov-10.720108_pt1 | contig 33743 bp, 29 predicted proteins | sample MGYA00511094_ERZ779851 | MGnify/ENA primary metagenome ERZ779851 (study PRJEB29588, sample SAMEA2155512) | human gut metagenome | biome: human gut; feature: human-associated habitat; material: faeces | place: Denmark | collected 2008/2010 ...
GTGCGGGCCCCCGTCAATTCCTTTGAGTTTCAACCTTGCGGCCGTACTCCCCAGGCGGAATGCTTATTGTGTTGACTGCGGCACAGAAGGGGTCGATACCCCCTACACCTAGCATTCATCGTTTACAGTGTGGACTACCAGGGTATCTAATCCTGTTTGCTCCCCACACTTTCGCGCCTCAGCGTCAGTTACAGTCCAGTTAGTCGCCTTCGCCACTGGTGTTCCTCCCAATCTCTACGCATTTCACCGCTACACTGGGAATTCCACTAACCTCTCCTGCACTCAAGCCCGACAGTATCCAAAGCAATTCCCACCTTAAAAGCGGGACTTTCACTCCAGACTTACCGAGCCGCCTACGCGCCCTTTACGCCCAATTATTCCGGACAACGCTTGCCCCCTACGTATTACCGCGGCTGCTGGCACGTAGTTAGCCGGGGCTTCTTAGTCAGGTACCGTCATTTTCTTCCCTGCTGATAGAGCTTTACATACCGAAATACTTCTTCACTCACGCGGCGTCGCTGCATCAGGGTTTCCCCCATTGTGCAATATTCCCCACTGCTGCCTCCCGTAGGAGTTTGGGCCGTGTCTCAGTCCCAATGTGGCCGATCACCCTCTCAGGTCGGCTACCGATCGTCGGCTTGGTGGGCCGTTACCTCACCAACTACCTAATCGGACGCGAGCCCACCCCAAACCGATAAATCTTTTACCCCAGAACCATGTGATCCCGTGGTCTTATGCGGTATTAGTACACCTTTCGGTGTGTTATTCCCCTGTCTGGGAAAGGTTGCTCACGCGTTACTCACCCGTCCGCCGCTAAAACAGCTCATAGCAAGCTACTCACTGTCTCCGCTCGACTTGCATGTGTTAGGCACGCCGCCAGCGTTCGTCCTGAGCCAGGATCAAACTCTTGAGTTAAATCCTGATCACCAAAAATCATCTCTGATCTTCAGCGCTCGTTTACTTATTCTGGCCTAAAAACTCTCGTTTTCAGCCTCGCAGGTCCTTCCAACCTGCTTGACCGTTTCCTGAATTACTTGCTTATTTTTTTGATCTTGCACTATATAGTTTTCAAGGTGCGTTCCCCGCTGTTCTTCCGGTCTCTCTTGTCCGTTTCCCCAGCGCGCTTGACTATAATACCAAACGACCCGAATATTGTCAACAGCTTTTTTCAACTTTTTTTGATTTTATTTTTGCTGTTGCCAAAAAAGTCCCTAAACGCATATAATATTTAGCAAAAAGTTTTTTGAGAAAGCGGTGAGTTCTTGTGGACATGCGTCCCGTAGGATTTTTTGACAGCGGTTTGGGCGGTGCAAGCGTCCTGCGGGAGGCCCTGCACCTGCTGCCGAACGAGAATTATCTGTATTATGGCGATGACGCCAACGCCCCTTATGGCGACAGATCTTATACCGACATTGCCTTTCTTACCGAAAAAAGCGTCTCTGCAATGGCCGATTTCGGCATAAAGGCCGCCGTAATAGCCTGCAATACTGCCACGGCCACCTGCATAGATGCACTCCGCGGCGCATTCCCTTTTCCCATAGTAAGTATAGAGCCTGCCATAAAGCCTGCCTGCGAAACCGAAGGCAGCGGCCGCGTGCTCATGCTTTCAACCGCTGCCACGGCAAGCCTTCCGCGCTATAAGCATCTGCTTTCCACAATGAAGGACCCTTCCCGCGTTGTCAGCGTCCCTTGCCCCGGGTTGGTAGAGCGGATAGAGCGCGGCTGTTTTGCCGCCGATGCGTTTGATGATATACTCGAAAAGCATCTTTCTTTCCTTGAAGGTGAAACAATAGATGCGATAGTTATGGGCTGCACGCATTATGTTTTCATAAAAAAAGCCTTTGCCCGCTATGCATCACTGCATTTTAGGGGAAAGGCAGAATTGTTTGACGGCAATGCCGCAACCGTGCGCCAGCTTGGCCACGTGCTTAAAGCCAATAATATTGAAAATCCGTGCGGCAGTGCGCATGTTGAATACCGCACCAGCGGCGATAAAGCCCGTTTGGAGCCTATTTTTCGTTCGCTTATCGCGCGATAACGCCGCTCCAGGCACGGGCCATGTTATACCGTTGCCCGAGGCATAGCGCCCTTTTTAAGATACTGCCGCAGGAACAGCACGGACATTATAAGGCACATCGCTTCCGACAATATCGGCGTGTACCATATTCCGTCCGCGCCGAAGGAAAGCGACAGCGCCATAAGGCTTATGCTTTGCAGTACAAGTCCGCGGCCTATGGATATGGCAATGGCCTGCCTGGGCCTTTCAAGCGCGGTCATAAAGCCGCCTATCAGCACGTTGAAGCCCAGTATTATATATGAAAAGCTATACGTTCTGAACGCCTTAACGCTGAAGTCTATAAGGCCCGGATCGGAATCCTTCAGGAATATGCCGACCACCTGATTTGCGCATATGTACAGCCCAACGAATACTATCGCCGCCATGGCCGTAACCGTGCGCACGCCGTATTTCAGCAGTGTATTGCATTTTTCGCGGCTGCCTTCGCCGTAATAGAAGCTGATAAGCGGCTGCGATCCTTGGGATACGCCCATCATCAGGTTTATTACAACCGTGTTCACGTATGCTATTATCGTGTATGTTACCACGCCGTCGTTGCCTATATAATGCAGCACCGTGCGGTTGAATATGAACATCATAACGCCCGCGCAAAGCTCCGTTATTCCGTCGGCAAAGCCGATTGGTATAAGGCGCTTGTATATATGCGGATCAAAGCGGAATTTCCTTATTTTGAAGGAACAGCGGCCGCCCAGGAAATGCACAATGTATATTGTGCTTGTTATAAGCTGGGAAAGCCCCGTTGCAAGGGCCGCGCCGTATGTGCCCATGTCCAATATAAATATTGCAACATAGTCCATCACACAGTTGGACAGGCATCCTATTATGACTGTTATAAGCGCGGTCTGCGGGAAGCCGTCCGTCTTTATCAGTATTTCCAAATTGTACGATATCAAAAAGAAAGCACTGAACGGCGCAAGGCCCTTAAGATAATCAACGGTGTAATCAAGCGTAACGTCGTTCGCGCCGAGCAGGCGTGCGATGGGCTCCGTGAATATAAGCACCGCCGCCGTTATGACTACGCCCATTATTATAAGCACCGTCAGGTTTTGGGATAGCAGCTCATCAGCCTCCCGTTTTTTCTTCTGCGCCATAAATATTGCAATTATGGTGCTTGAGCCCACCGCGAACATTACTGCAACAGCAAACAGCAGATTGGTAAACGGCAGCGCCAAATTAACTGCGCTCATGGCGTATTCCCCAACGCCGCGGGCCACCATCAGCCCGTCCACAACGGAGTAGAGACAGAACACCATCAGCGACGCGGTAGTAGCGGATACAAACCGCGCGAAATCGCTTCGCAGGCTTTTGCCTGTGAGTTTCAAAATAACACAACCTTTCTCATTTTGTTTTTTATATACACCCGCCCGCTTTCCGCACGCATGGCGGGGTATTGACTATATATTCAACTTTTGATTTACCGTTCCCGGTTTAGAGAGTATTTTGGGACGCTTTACAAGCTCAAACATTAAGCCTGCCCTGAAAGGGGAGGTTGATGCGAGTGTAACGAGCAGACGGAGGGGTTATAAAGCAGCTCACAGCTCTTTGTTTGTCACAACCCCTCAGTCAATCCGCCTTACGGCGTATTGCCAGCTCCCCGTCCGGGGCGCCTTTTTGTGTGCTTTACACCCTCTCCTGCTCACACGCCATCAGGCGTATTTCACATTGCGATAGCAATATTTCACTGCGCGTAAGCGCAATTTCACTGCATGCGTAAGCATGCCTTACCCCTCCAACTCCCTGGATTCCTCTATCTCCATTTCTATTTCCTTTGCCTGCGCGCCGCCCAGTGCGCACCACAGCGTTACCGTAACAAGTATCACCGCGCTGCCAATCATGGCGAACGTGTCGGGCATTTCGCCCGTGCCGAGCCATACCCATACGGGGTTTAGCACTATCTCAACAGAGCTTATCAGCACGCAGCCGAGCGGCGGGCAATAGTTTATTGCCACGCTGTACAATGCATACGGCAGCCCAAGCATGAATATGCCCATAACCGCCACCATCACTACCGATATCGTAGTCACCTCCGGCGGATAAACAAACGTGAACGGAATGCCCACTATCGCCATCAGCACAAGGCCTACCAGCGTGCCAGAAAGGCGGCTGCCGCCCTCGCTTTCGCCCATCAAAAGGTACGCGCCCGCAAGGCTGCATCCGTCGATTATGGCTATTATGTTGCCCAGTGCCCCGCCGGGTTTAAGCTGATCCATGAAGAAAAGCGCAATGCCGCCGACCGTAAGCAGCACCGCCGCGTAGTCAAGCCCGCGGTATTTCTTTTTGAAGAATACCATGCTCAGTATCACCAGCCATACGGGCGACGTGTATTGCAGCACTATTGCGTTCGCCGCCGTTGTAAGGCGGTTGGCTATTATGTAAAGGAATCCCGTCGCGCATACGCATGTGCCTATCAGTATTGTGCGGCCGTTTATGCTTATTTTCATTTTCAGCGCCTTCATGGCGAAAAACAGCGTTATCGCCCCCGCGAAGCCGCGCCAGCCCGCCAGCACCATTGAGTTCCACGGCGTAAGCTTTATGCAAAGCCCGTTCGCGCTCCAAAGCAGCGCGCATGTGAGCATGAGCAGTATGCCTATGTATTTTTTGCTTCCGTTCGGCCTTGTGATACCTTTTTCCATATATTAGCCTTCCCTACACCTAAAAAACGGCCTTTAGAGCCGCATAGATCGAATTTCTGTTCAGATAAGATACAGAAAGGGCCCTCCCTTTAACGGAAGGGCCGATCCTTGATTCGCAGTTAATTAGTCCTGCTTGGGTGCGCCAACGGGGCAAGCGCCTTCGCACGCGCCGCACTCGATGCACATATCGGGGTTGATCTCGTAATGATCCTCGCCCTGGGAGATAGCGCCAACGGGGCAAGCGCCTTCGCACGCGCCGCAGGAGATGCAAGCATCAGTGATCTTATAAGCCATGGTATATTACCTCCGGTCATTATTCTGCATATATTGTAGCATATAACTTAAAAAAATCAAGGGGGAGGACACACCCTCTACCGTTCTAATTTTACCTCCCTCATCTTCCCAACTCTGCACTGTATGCTTTTTAGCGCAGTGTGGGTAAGGCACAGGAGGTTATCCATCTCTTTCGCCGCGTTAAGGTATTTTCCCTGCGTGTGGTGCAGCAAAACGTAATCAACTTCCTTGATTTTTCCCTTCGCCCTTATGCAGAACTCCCTCACCGGCGCGCACAGTGCGAATACCCATATGGGAGAGCATATGGTAACGTGGCTGTATTTAGTCAAATCTATGGATATATCCTCTATCGGCATCGGCCAGCGGTGCATGCCGAACCTGCCGCACCACCAGAAGCCGAGCGTCCCCTCCGTGCGCTCCGTCGCCTTTATTTCATATATATCTGCGCCCAAAGCGTCCGCCGCTTCGTATGCCGTCCGCTTTGTGTATCCCATGCGGGAAAAATATACCACCAGCCGCGTTTTGTCGCGGCCTATGTTTTTGTACTTCGCCGTGTCCACGGTGAAGCTTTCCTGCCGCATGAACACATACGCCGCGTAGCCCGTACACGCCTGCGCAAGGCCGAATATGAAATACAGCGTGGACATCACGTTCAGCGGGAATATAACAAACTGTATGCATATCCAAAGCATGAGCGTAACGCCGAACACGCCGCCCAGTATAACGCCCGCTTTTTTCCGCGCAAAAAGCAGCCCCGCCGCAGTAAGATTGCTCAGCCCGTTCACTATCAGCAGCGCTATGCCCGAAAATACAAAATTCTGAAACACATACTCCGCAAACGGCAGCACCTGAAAATACGGCAGCATCGCCGCCATGCCCATCGCCTTGCCGGATGGGTCGACCAGCATCCCCGTCGCCCCGGCTACTGCGCCTATGCCTATGAACAGCGTCCAGAACACGAGCCATTTTCTTGCTGCTTCAAATCGTGAATGCGTCATGCGCATCATCTCCCATCAAATCCGTCAACATTGGCACTATTTTATCAGCATATGTAATTATAAGCAATGTATATGTTGGCTTATCGCGCCAAATGGTATATAATAATGATAACTATGAACATGTAAAGGAGATAAAAATATGCCTCTTGTAACCAGTACCGAAATGTTCAAAAAGGCCTATGAAGGCGGCTACGCCATAGGCGCGTTCAACGTAAATAACATGGAGATAATCCAGGGCATAACCGAAGGCGCAAAGGAGTTCAACGCCCCGCTGATACTTCAGGTGTCCGCAGGCGCGCGCAAATACGCCAACCATACTTACCTTATGAAGCTTGTTGAGGCCGCAATAATCGAAACCGGCCTGCCCATATGCCTGCATCTTGACCATGGCGACAGCTTTGAGCTTTGCAAAAGCTGCATAGACGGCGGCTTCACCTCCGTCATGATAGACGGCAGCCACCATGCTTACGAGGATAACGTGGCGCTCACCCGCCAGGTGGTTGAATATGCTCACGACCACGGCGTTGTGGTAGAAGGCGAGCTCGGCCGCCTTGAAGGCGTTGAGGACGACGTTAAGGTTGCCATAGGCCAGGGCAGCTATACCGATCCCGATCAGGTTTACGATTTTGTTACCCGCACCGGCGTGGATTCCCTTGCCATAGCCATAGGCACCAGCCACGGCGCATATAAGTTCAAGCCCGGCACCAAGCCGCAGCTCCGCTTCGATATTCTTGAAGAGGTTCAGAAGCGCCTGCCCGGCTTCCCCATAGTGCTGCACGGTGCAAGCAGCGTTATACCCGAATTTGTTGAAAAGATAAACAAATACGGCGGCAATATGCCCGATGCCATAGGCGTGCCGGAGGATATGCTGCGCCAGGCCGCAAGCATGGCAGTCTGCAAGATAAATATTGATTCCGATCTGCGCCTTGCCATGACCGCAAGCGTGCGCGAGCATCTTTATACCCATCCCGACCATTTTGACCCGCGCCAGTATCTAAAGCCCGGCCGCGAAGCCATAAAGCAGATGGTAATGCACAAAATACAGTATGTACTCGGCTGCGAGAACAAGGCGTAAGCTTCGGTGATAAATATGGAAATAGATCAGAATGACCTTATCGCCCTTGAGGACAGGGACGGAAACGAGCTTGCCTATGAAATAATGGACGTTGTGCCGTTCCTTGGCAAGGAATACGCCGTGCTGTTCCCCGTGGACGATGAAAGCGACGAGCCGGAGCTTGTTATATTGGAGCTTATGGCCGGCGCCGATGATGAAGAGGAAGAGCTGCGCGGCGTGGACGACCCAAATGTGCTGGACGCGGTTTTCAAGCTGTTCCTTGAAAGGGAAAAGGAAGCCGAGCGGGACGGCGAATAGGAGACTGAATGCTGAAGGAATATATACAGGGCGTGCGCTCGCTTTCCATAATAGGCATGTGCAAAAACGCCGGCAAGACCACCGTGCTCAATAAGCTGATTGCGGAGCTTAACGAATCCCGCGTCCGCTTGGGGCTGACAAGCATTGGGCGGGACGGTGAAAGCACGGACCTTGTTACCCGCACGGCAAAGCCCGGCATATACGTTTATGAAGGCACGCTCGTTGCCACGGCCGTGGACATGTTCCGTCTGAGCGATATCACGCGGGAGATAATCTATTCCACCGGATGGCCCACCCCCATGGGGGAGGTCGCGGTTGTCCGCGCCCGAAGCGACGGCAACGTGCAGCTTGCCGGCCCCAGCATGACCGCGCAGCTGAGCACGCTTGTGGACGTTTTTTCTTCCTTCGGCGCGGACATGACGATAATAGACGGCGCGCTCAGCCGCAAAACGCTCTGCGCGCCCACCGTGAGCGAAGCCACCATACTTTGCACCGGCGCATCCTATTCGCGGGACATAAACGTGGTCATCGAGGATACCGCCTTTTCAACCGCGCTTTTGACCCTGCCGCGGCAGGAATCCTTCAGCGAGGCGGAGCTGGATATGCCCATAAGCGGCAAGATACGCTTCAAGCGCGCGGACGGCACCGTTGAACAGATGAAGGACGGCCTGACCCTTGCCGAGGCGCTCCGCAGCCGCGAATATGCGGACGTAAAAAGCGCGTATATCACCGGCGCGGTAACGGACGCAACAATAAAGCCCGTGCTCATGGGCGGGGCAAAGCTGAAGGGCTTCGAGCTGAGCGCGGAGGACGGCAGCAAGCTGCTGCTCAGTCACGATTCATACGAAAAGCTGCTCATTCGCGGCGTGCGCATTGGCGTAAGGCGGCCGGTAAAGCTGGCGGCAATAACGGTAAACCCCGTTTCCGCATACGGGTTCCACATGGACCCGAAGCTGCTGCTCGACAGCATGCGCGCCGCGGTAAGCGTGCCGGTAGTGAACGTGGAAAGCAAGGACGAGGATTGATAAAAGGAGACTATTACAAATGGCAATGACATTTTCCCAGCAGGAGAACATAGGATTCAGATACGTTATCAATTCGCTTTCCTGTTCAAGTCCGTATGGTCAGGCGCGGGTGAGCAAGCTGCGCTTTTTTGACCCGAATGAGATAGACGAACTGAAAACGCAGCTTTCAAACGTATGCCGCGTTAAGGATACGCTAACCACGCTCAGCTTTGAATACGGCAGGCTTCAGCGGCTTATGATGCCCATGAAGGATATCCGCAGGAGCGTTATGAACCTGAGTGAAGGGGCGCTCAGCGAGCTTGAGCTTTTTGAGCTGAAGCGCTTTTTGCTGCAAACCGAGCTTATAGCCCCCGTGCTTGAGGACGTTATAGCCAAGGCGCACATAGAGGGCATAGCGATACCCGCGCAGACGGAGGCGCTGAAAATAATAGACCCCGAGGGCAGCCGCGCCGCAACCTTCTTCATTGCGGATAACGCATCGCCCGAATTGAAGCAGGCGCGCCGAGAAAAGCGGGAAATAGAGGAGCTTATCCGCAAGGAGACAGACAGCGCTGAACGCGCGCGGCTTATGGCGCTGCGCAGTGCTGCCGCAGGCAAAGAGGACGCTGAGGAGCGCCGCATCCGCAAAGAGATTTGCCTTAACCTTACGCCGTATACCGCTTCAATAATAGACTGCATGGATAACGTGGCGGAGCTTGATTTCACAATCGCCCGCGCGGAGATTGCCGTGCGCTACGGCGGGGTTATGCCGCACTTCAGCGACGGTCCCGTTGAAATGGAGGATATGGTCAACCCCCGCGTGGCGGATGCGCTTTTCGAGCGGGAGCGGCACTTTACCCCCGTTTCCCTTTCAGCACCGGTCGGCGCAACGGTAATAACCGGCGCTAACATGGGCGGCAAAAGCGTTGCGCTCAAAACGCTTGCGCTCAACGCCATGCTTGTCAAGGCGGGCATGCTGCCATTCGCCAAATATGCAAAGCTTCCGCTTTTCGGCGGCATATTCATAGTAAGCGAGGATTTGGAGGACATGGACCGCGGCCTTTCAAGCTTCGGCGCGGAGATAGTGCAGTTCAACGAGGTTGAGCAGGCCGCCGCACAAACCGAAGGCATAAGCCTTATACTGCTGGATGAATTTGCCCGCGGCACGAATCCGGAGGAGGGCGCAATGATAGTGCGTGCCGTAACGCGCTATCTTGACAATCAGCCCAGCGTAAGCGTGCTTACCACGCATTACGACGGCGTAGCCGCGCTTGCCTCCGCCCATTTTGAGGTCAAGGGCCTGAAGGATATGGACATGGCCAAGGTTGCGGAGGAAATAGCCGCCTCCGACGGCCACATAAAGGGCGCGGACATAATAGCGTCCCATATGAACTACGGCCTTTACCGCGCACAGGGCGCGGAAAGCTGCCCGCGCGACGCCCGTAACATATGCGCATTGCTCGCGCTGAAGGATGAGATATTGAGGGATATATAAATCCCCCATCCGCCGATTCGCTAATGCTTATTGCAACCTCTCTTTATAGGGAGGTTTTTTTGCGCCGCACGGTTAATCCCACCTAACCTATTTTACACACTATCGCCCCCGAGCGCGTACATCGCCAAAAGGCTCCCTTTTAGAGGGAGCTGGCAAACCGAAGGTTTGACTGAGGGAGTCCAAAAGGCTCCCCGGACGGGGAGCTGTCGCCGTCAGCGACTGAGGGGTTGAAACAGACAAAGAACTGCAAGCTTCTTTTTAACCCCTCCGTCTGCTCATTTCATTCGCAGCCACTTTCCCGCCCGCGGGGACAGCTTTTTAGGGTTGGCGGCGCAATACCAAAAACCTCCCCTATTCTATTGGGGAGGTTCATTAAGCGATGATGAATTGACTGGGGTTTGGCCGAAATTATGTGCTGCTCCTCCTACGCGGCCTTGCCCTTTTTCTTCCTTGCCGCCGCAATAAGGTCGGGAAGCTGCGCCAGCACTATCGCCGCAAACATTATCGCGCAGCCAAGCATTTCGCGGCCGGAGAATTTCTGGTTCAGCAGCACCCAGCCCGCCAGCGCCGCAAACACGCTTTCAAGGCTCATCAGCAGCGATGCCACCGCAGGCTCGGTGTTCTTCTGGGCAATTATCTGCAGCGTGTAGCCCACGCCGCTGGACATTACGCCCGTATAAAGAATGGGTATTATCGCTTCCCCTATGGCCTGCCATGTGGGTACGCTGCCGTCTATCAGCATGAACACGGCCGAAAGCGCAGCGCATACGAAAAACTGTATGCAGCTCATCTTAATGCCGTCAACCTTGGGTGAAAAATGGTCTATCAGCAGTATGTGCGCGGTGTAGCCGAACGCGCAGCAGAGTATCAGCGCATCGCCCTTTTGCAGCGTGAAGCTGCCGTTCATCGATAGGAAATAAAGCCCAACTACGCCCAGCGCCACGCTTATCCATACCGTAACGGGCAGCCTGCGCCGCTGGAATATTCCAAACACCGGCACGAATACTATGTACATTGCCGTTATAAAGCCCGCCTTGCCCACCGTGGTGAACCCTATGCCAAGCTGCTGCAATGCGCTTGCCACCGCGAGCGCCGCGCCCACAACAATGCCGCCCACTATAAGCGTGCGCCTGTCCTTGGGGTATGTTTCGGCCGCACGGCCGCTTTTCTTCTGCTTGGCGTTATTGAACGCAATAAGCGGCAGCAGCGCAATACCCGCCGCAAGTGACCTGAGCGCATTGAACGCATACGCGCTCATGGAGTCGCCGCCCATTGCCTGGAACACGAAAGCCGTGCCCCAAATGAGCGCAACCAATACCAACATCAAGTTACTTTGTATCTGTTTCCTGTTCATGCGCTGATTATATCATATATTTGTTTGCTTTTCCATTGCTTTCAGCGCGGACATATACGCTTTAAGATACTTTTCTTCTTATAAAATATGTAGTATAATCGATTCGGATCGCGCAGATACCCATTATATATTAGACGGAGGAAATATGCTGAACATCATTACCAAGCTGATGAGCGAAAACGACTGCTATAAAGCAGGGCGCACCATAACCCCCCGCGGCATAACCATACACAGCACCGCCGAACCCGGCATGCGGGCGGGCGTATGGTACGAGCTGTGGAACAAGAGCGCAAGCGAGCAGGGCGGGCGCGAGGTCTGCGTGCATGCGTTTGCGGACGACGAAATAGTTATGCAGTATCTGCCCTGGACAATGCGCGGCTGGCATGCGGGCGGCACGGATAACAACGACCATATAGGCATTGAGCTGTGCGAACCGGCGGGCATGATATACACCGCTGATTTTGATATTGCGGATTACGACACGGCGCGTTTTCAGCCGTATTTCGACAGGCTATGGAGCAACGCCGTGCAGCTTTGCGCCTACCTTATACGCCAATACCCCACCATCGGGATAAACGAAATAGTAAGCCATCACGAGGGGTTCCTTCGCGGCACGGCAAGCGGGCATCACGATCCCGAGCATTGGTGGAAATTCCACAACAAAACCATGGATGATTTTCGCGCGGCAGTTGCGCGGGAAACGGAGGATAAATAAATGACCAAAATGCGTTTTATAGACCTGCACTGCGATACCGTAGTATGCGAGGTCATGGGGAACGAGGACAGCAAAAACCTGCGCTCCAACCCCACCGGCATGCTTGACCTGCTTCGTATGAAGGAGGCGGGCTGCCTGCTGCAATGCTTTGCGCTGTATATCCCGCCCATGAAGCGGATAGCAAGCACCACCGGCGAAGCCGACGAGTGGGATTTCTTCAACGATGCAGCCGATTGCTACGACCGTCAGATGGCCGCCAACACGGACCTTATCCGCCCCGTCGGTAAATATGCGGACATTGAAAAGAACATGGCGGACGGCATAATGTCCTCCATGATGACGATTGAAAACGGCGAACCGCTTAACGGCAAAATAGAGCGGCTGGATGAAATGTACCGCCGCGGCGTAAGGCTTATAACCCTTACCCATAATCAGGAAAACACGCTCGGCTACCCCAACTGCCTTGAGCCCGATGCGGGGCTTAAGCCCTTCGGCATAGAGGCCGTAAGGCGCATGAACGAGCTTGGCATTATAATAGACACCGCGCATCTCAGCGACGGCGGCTTCTGGGACGTTGTAAAATACTCCACAAAGCCCTTCGTCGCCTCCCATTCCAACGCAAGGGAGCTTTGCCCCGTTATGCGCAACCTTACGGACGATATGCTGCGCGCCGTTGCGGATAAGGGCGGCATGGTCGGACTCAACTACGCTGCCGATTTCCTTGTGGACAAGACCCGCTATACCTACTGCGCCGATATAGCGCGCCATGCGCGTTACATGGCCGATAAGGCGGGCGTGGACATAGTTGCGCTCGGCAGCGATTTTGACGGCATAAGCAGCACGCTTGAATTCGGCGGGGTAGAGGGCCTTGGCATGATAGAGGAGGCGCTGAACCGCTGCTTCACCGCGGACGAGGTGGATAAGATAACCCACCTTAACGCGCTTAGGGTAATAAAGGACACCGTGGGTTAAACCGAAGAGTTTGAAAGATATATATTATAATAGAAGGAGACACGCTTATGGATGTATTTGAGGCGCTATCCGCTTTGACCACCATCCCGGGCGTAACCGGCAATGAGGTTGCCGTGTCCGAGGTTGTCAAGGGATATTACAAAGCCTATACGGACGATATATTCATCGATCCAATGGGCAACACCTATGCGCATATAGGCGACCACGGCCCCGTGCTGCTGGTGCAGGCGCATATGGACGAAGTCGGCATGATGGTGACCGATATTGAGGAGGACGGCTTGCTCCGCATACGCTCCGTTGCGGGCGTTGACCCGCGGGTGCTGCCCGGCAGCGAGGTACTGGTGCACGGCAAAAGGGTGCTCAATGCCGTTGTGGGCGCAATTCCGCCGCACCTTCAGCAATCGGGCGACAATACAAAGCCCTATTCGATAGACGATATGGTTTGCGATACGGGACTTGATGCAAACGAGGTGCGTCAGCTTGTGCGCGTGGGCGACAATGTAACGTTTGACCTGCTGCCGCCGATGAAGCTGAAGAACAACATAGTTGCCGGCAAAACTTTCGATGACCGCGCCTGCATAACCGTTATGCTCGAGGCCATGGATATACTTAAAAAATCCAAGCTGGACTGCCAGGTCATATTCTGCGCCACCGTGCAGGAAGAATGCGGCGGCGGCGGCGCGCGCGCCAGCGTATGGAACGCCAAGCCCGATATGGCAATAGCCATGGACGTTTGCCATGCGCCCACGCCGGGCATAAAGCCGTTCGACGCAATAGACATAGGCAAGGTTTCAATAACCTGCGGCCCGAACATACACCCCAAGATGTTCAAAATGATAACCGAAGCCGCGGACGAGCAGAACATCCCCTGGGATTACGACGTTGCCCCCGCGCATACGGGAACCGACGCATGGGATACCCAGATACAGATGGGCGGCGTAGCAACGGGGCTTATATCGCTGCCGCTCAGGTATATGCATACGAGCGTAGAGGAAATATCGCTCACCACGCTTAAAAACTGCGCCAAGGTAATTGCCCGCTTTGCCCAGAACATAGGCGCGGATTGGGAGGAAAAGCTATGCTTAGACGATTAGAAGAACTTTCCAACTTGATTGGCGTAAGCGGAGACGAAGGCCGCGTGCGCCGCTATATAAAGGCCGAGCTTGCCAATATAGACGGCCTTGATATGAAAACCGACGCCATGGGCAACCTAATCGTGCATAAGGCGGGAAAAGGCCCCAAGGTGATGGTTGCCGCGCATATGGACGAGGTGGGCATGATAGTTATAGGCGCGCTTGACAACGGCCTTATAGCCTACGGTCAGCGCGGCATAGATTCCCGCGTTGTGGTATCAAAGCGCGTGCTTGTGGGCGACGAAATGATAGAAGGCGTTATAGGCGCAAAGGCCATTCATCTTCAAACCGCGGCGGATCGCAAAACCGTGCTTGGCCACAGCGAGCTTTTTGTTGACATAGGCGCAAAGGACAAGGACGACGCCCTGAAATACGTTAAGCCGGGCGACAGGATAGGCTTTGCCACCAAGTTCAAACGCCTTGGCGAAAAGCGCGTGCTTGGCAAGGCGCTGGACGACCGCGTGGGCTGCGCAATACTGATGCAGCTTTTAGCCAACGATTACGAATGCGATTTTTACGGCGTGTTCACTGTTCAGGAAGAAGTAGGTCTGCGCGGAATGCACGCGGCGGCGTACAGCGTTACGCCGGATGTTGTGATAGTGCTTGAGGGCACCACCGCAAACGATATGCCGGAGGTCAAAAACGTTGGCTTCGTTACAAAGATGAGCCACGGCCCAGCAATATCCTTCATGGATAACGCAACCATAGTTTCGCCCGATATGTTCAAGGCGCTTACCGAAACCGCCAACGCCGCGGGCATAAAGTGGCAGCCCAGGCAGGGCACCACCGGCGCGAACGACCAAGGCCCCGCGCAGCGTATGCGCGCCGGCTGCAAAACCGGCTGCATCTCCGTGCCGTGCCGCTATATCCACTCCCCCGCCAGCATTGCCGATATAGACGATATCATGGGCGCATACGCATTGGCGGACGCTTTCCTAAAGAATAAAAAATTCAACGAGGTGCTTTGATTTATGGATACAACTATGATAAAAAACATACTCGGCGCATACGGCCCCTCCGGACGCGAGGATAAGGCTGCCGAGGCTATAAAGCAATATGTCGCCCCCTATGCGGACGAGGTATACCGCGATACAATGGGCAACCTTATCGCCCACAAGCGCGGCACAAGCGGAAAGAAGATAATGCTCAGCGCGCACATGGACCAGATTGGCTTCATAGTGGTCGCAATAGATGAAAAAGGCTTCCTGCGCGTTGCCCGCGTTGGCGGCGTGAATCCCATAATCGCCACCGCGCGCGAGGTTGTGTTTGAAAACGGCGTAAAGGGCGTTACCTATTTTGAAAACACCGCCAAGCACGGCGTGAATGAGGCCACGTTTAACGAGCTGTATATAGACATTGGCTGGGCAAGCCGCGAGGAAGCCGAAAAGAAGGTTGCCATAGGCGATATGGCCGTTTACGTTACCAACTATGTGGAGCTGGGCGAGCGCGCGGCCTGCGGCGCGATGGACGACAGGATATGCTGCGCAATAGTGGCCGAGGCCATGAAGAAAATGAAGAGCGAGCATGACGTTTACGCCGTGTTCACCGTGCAGGAAGAGGTCGGCTGCCGCGGCGGAAGCCCCGCTGCATACGCCATAGAGCCCGACCTTAACATAAGCCTTGACGTGACCGGCGTTGGCGACATTCCCGAATGCAGCCGCATGGCGGTGTCCTTAGGCTGCGGCCCCACGGTAAAGGTTATGGACAGCTCCGTTATAGTTCCCCCCGTTGTGCGCGCGTTCATAGAAGCCGCGGCGGAGGAGGACGGCATCCCCTATCAGCGCGAGGTTCTTCGCGCAGGCGGCACGGATACCGGCGCCATACAGCGCACCCGCGGCGGAATACTCTCCGGCTGCATATCCGTCCCCACCCGCTATATACACACCCCCGTTGAAACCGTGGACATGAAGGACGTGGACAATGCGGTTAAGCTGCTTTGCGCCTGCCTTAAAAGGAAGGAGCTGCCGCGCAGATGATTGCCGAAAGACTGAATAGCCTTCGTGCGCTTATGCAGCGGAAGGGCGTGGGCGCGTATTATGTTCCCACGGCGGATTTCCACCTTTCAGAATATGTGAATCCGTATTTCAAATCCCGCCAGTATCTTACCGGCTTCACAGGCTCAGCAGGCACGCTTATCGTAACCATGACGGAAGCCGCGCTGTGGGTAGACGGGCGCTACTTCATTCAGGCTGAGGAGCAGATAAAGGGTACCCCCGTAAAGCTTATGAAGATGGGTGAGGAGGGCGTGCCTACCACCATGGAATACCTTGCCTCCCTGCCCGAAGGCACCGTTATAGGCATGGACGGGCGCACGGTTTCCGCCGCAACCGCCATGCGCATGGAAAAGACGCTTGCCGCAAAGAACATGACCATTGAGGAGGACATGGATCTTGTCGGCGAAATTTGGAAGGATCGCCCCGCCCTGCCCTCCGCGCCGGTATATGTGCTGGGGCTGGACAGCGTTGGCGTAAGCGCTGCGGATAAGCTTGCGGACATACGCCGTGTGCTTGATGAAAAGGATGCCGACGCGCACGTTTTAAGCACGCTTGACGATATCGCATGGCTGTTCAACCTGCGCGGAGGGGACGTTGAATGCAATCCCGTGTTCCTCTCCTATGCCGTGATAGAGCGCGACGCGGCCTATATATTCGCGGACGAAAGCAAATTCCATGCCTGCGTACAGGAATATTTAAGGCAGCTAAACGTTACGCTGCTGCCGTATAACGATATTTACTCCTTCGCCGCCCGCTATGACGAGGGCGACGCCATTCTGCTCAGCTCTGCTGCGGTGAACTATGCGCTTTATGAAAAGTTCTCCGAAAAGGCCATAATAGTGGACGAGGTGAACCCGGAACAGCTCAAGAAGGCCATAAAGAACCCCGTTGAGATAGAGAACATGCGCAAGGCGCATATAAAGGACGGCCTTGCCGTAACGCGCTTCATGCGCTGGGTAAAGGACACCATTGGCAAGGAGAAGATGACCGAGCTTTCCGCCGCGGAAAAGATAGACTCCCTGCGTTTTGCAACGCCCGGCAACCTTGGCCTCAGCTTCGGCACAATATCGGCGTATGGCGAGCATGCCGCCCTGCCGCATTACGCCCCAACTAAGGAAAGCGACCTTACCGTTGAACCGCACGGCTTCCTGCTTGTGGACAGCGGCGGGCAGTATTACGAAGGTACCACCGATATAACCCGCACCATAGCCGTAGGCCCCCTGACGAAGGATGAAAAGAAGCATTTTGCGCTGGTGCTGCGCAGTATGCTGCGCTTGGCGAACGCCAAATTCCTCTATGGCTGCCGCGGGCTGAACCTTGATATACTTGCGCGCGGCCCGTTATGGGACGAAGGGCTTGATTATAAGCACGGCACAGGACACGGCGTGGGCTATCTTCTTAACGTGCACGAAGGCCCCAACGGCTTCCGCTGGAAGGTGGTGCCGGAGCGGGTGGATTCCTGCGTATATGAAGAGGGCATGATAACCAGCGACGAGCCGGGCATTTACATTGAAGGCAGCCACGGTATCCGTACCGAGAACCTTATTGTCTGCCGCAAGGGCGAAAAGAACGAATACGGCCAGTTCATGTATTTTGAAACGCTGACCTGCGCGCCAATAGACCTTGACGCGATTGACCCCGACCTTCTCAACGCGGACGAAAAGCATATGCTTAACGATTACCATCGCTTTGTGTACGATACGCTTTCCCCGCTTATGGATGCGGAAGAGCGCGAATGGCTTGCCAAGTACACCCGCGCAATATAACAAAACCAACCTTCAACAGGGCGGGATCACCTCCCGCCCGTTATTTATACTATGGAACAGGGCTTTTTTGAAAGGGTATATGCCGTTGTACGCCGCGTGCCGAAGGGCCGCGTTATATCATACGGCGAAATTGCAAAAATACTCGGCTGCCCCCGCGCGGCGCGGCAGGTGGGTTGGGCCATGCGCCAAAGCCCGGACGATATCCCCTGGCAGCGCGTTGTAAAGGCGGACGGCGCCGTTGCCGGCGGGGAACACGCTCAGCTGCGCCGCGCCCTGCTTGAAGCCGAAGGCGTGGGCTTTTTGCCCGACGGCAGGGTGGATATGGAAAAATACAGCGTATAACAAAACCTCCGCACGGGCTTTACCTATGCGGAGGCTTTTTTGCGGCAGTTATGCCGTTTTTTATTTTAGCCGTCTATAATGTCCTTAAACAGCTCCTTGGCGGCCTTTATCTTTTCGCTGTTGCCAACGGTGCAGATATAATGCTTTTCGCATATTGCGTTGGCAAGGGCAGCCTTGGCGCGGATAGTCTTTGCGTCGGCGGCTATGGCCTCAGCACGAAGCTTCTGCTGCATAGCCTTTGTGAAGCCCGTCATGCGGTTGCTAAGCGCCGCGCTGTGCGCAAGCTGACCCACCTTTGGCGCGTCAAGCTCCTGCAATGTGCCAAGTATGTATTTATCCATTTCCCTGCGGCTGGGGTCGAACTTTTTAAGGTATTCGGCCATGCCGTCATATACCTTATATGTGTTTTCAAGGTTGGGGTCGCGGTAGCTGCTAAGCAGGAAGGTTCCGTTCGGCCTTATTGTTAGTATTGCGCCGTATGCACCGCCAAGCACGCGTATGCGGTTCCAAAGGTAATCCGTTGCAAGTATGGTTTTCATAACGGCGGTTGCGCCATCGTAGCCGAAGCCCAGCTCCGCCATGTTGTAGCCTTCGGCGCAGTACTGCACGTCTCCCGGGGTCATTATGCCTTCATTCTTGGCATTCTTCACGAACGCGGGGCGGTTATCCTGCTTTTCGCCCGCTTCAAGCGCGTCTATAACGGCGGGCAGCGCAAGCCTTGCGGCGGAATACTGCTCATCCTCGCCCGAAAGCATAACGCTCATATTCGCGCGGGTGAACAGCTTCTCAGCCACGGTTTCAAGCATTTCAATGTGCTTATCCATCTCCGCTTCGTTGGCGGCGGCAAGCTTCTTTATAAATTCAAAGAAGCTCAGGCCTATCGTCTGCTCGCTGTACATCATTGCCGCGCTGAAATAAGAGCCGAGCCTTGTCATGGCGATCATATGCCCCTCGTTTGCAAGCATGGAACGGTTGTTCGCGGCAATCATGCTTATGACCTCGTTTAGCCTTGCGCGCTCGCTGTAATGCGTACCGGTGAGCATGGCGCGTATTGAGGGCATGGCGTTGCCAAGCTTTGCGGTAAGCGCCTTTATGTTCATAAGTATATACGGCTGCGCCTGCTCCTCGCCCGCCTTCTGGAACGCGGTAAGGCTGGTTTCAACGGCGCCGGTGTTGAGCATAAGCTCGGTAGAAAGCTGCTCAAAGCCGTATTCGCCCGCGCTCAGCTTGCCCATAAGCTGGCACACAAGGCCGGCATAGGAAATTTCCTCCGCATTCAGGCAGGATGCATCGAACATCAGCGTAAGATAGGATATGCCGCCGGTGAACATATCGTTTGCGTATATGGGAACGCTCAGTATGTCCCTCCGCTCCGCTTCAATGGGCTTGGGGCCGTCTCCCGCTTCGCTCAGCTTAAGCTGCGGAATGGTTTCCAGCGCTTCTTCGCTGTCCGGCGTGGATTGGCGCTTTTTCAGCCTTTCCTGGTCGGCGATTATCTTGGCCTTCTCTTCATCCGTAAGCTTAGCGTAAAGCGCAGCCATCTTTTCGGCGTTCTCCGCTTCCCGCTTTTCGCCAAGGCCGGGCTCGGGAACGAGCCTGACCTCCGCCTGCCATGTGTTTTGGGCAAAGTATTTCTTTATAAGCTGCTCATAATAATCGCTGTTCAGCTTTTCGCGCAGGAAGGCAAGCGTATCCTCGTAGCGTATCATGGAAAGCGGGTCGCCGTCATGAATATAGCCCGATGCGGCGTTTATGCACAGCTCTATTCCCTTGGGATAATATGCGGGCTCTTCGCGGCGGCCGAATTCATAGCGGTTCAGGCACGCCTCAAGCAGCTTTTTATCAAGGCCCTTTTCGGCTATATTCTTTATTGCGGAATCGATAATTTCGGTCAGCTTATCAAAGCCATCGGCCTTAACGTCGCTGAGTGTAAGGTAATAAGTGGGATACTTTATTTCGGCGCTGCTGTATGCTTCCGCGTTGCCGCAAAGCCCGCTTTGCATAAGCGCGCGCTTAACGGGGGCGGCCTCGGCATTGAAAAGCGCATCGGCAATTATTTCCATTGCGCTTATCTCCCTCATGCAGCGGTGGTCAATTACCCAGCCGCGCATATAGAACGCCTTGCCCTCGGGGTCGTCGCCCGCGTTTATGGGATATGCCTTTGTTACCGATTTAGGCGCGGTCAGCTTTGTGGCGTCGCCAACGTGCTCGCGCGTGGAGGGCGTGTATTTATCAAGATAGCTGTCCGCAAGGGCAAGCACCCTGTCCAAATCCACATCGCCATACAGGCACATGAGCGCATTGGAAGGATGGTAAAGCTTTTTATGAAAGTTGCAGAACGCTTCATAGGAAAGCTCCGGTATAACGGCAGGGTCACCGCCCGAGTTCACGCCGTAGGTATTATCGAACAGCGCGGCGTTTATCTCCTCCGCTATCACCCTGTCGGGAGCGGAGAGCGCGCCCTTCATCTCGTTGTAAACAACGCCGTTCACGCTCAGCTTGCCATCGTTTATTTCATAATGCCAGCCCTCCTGCCAGAATATTTCGGGCACGGAATGGATAAGGGGATTGAGCACCGCATCCATATAAACATCAACAAGGTTAAGATAATCCTGCATGTTTTGGCTCGCCACGGGATACATTGTCCAGTCGCTTGCGGTAAAGGCATTGAGGAAAGTGTTGAGCGAACCCTTCATCAGCTCCACAAACGGCTCCCGCACGGGGTATTTGTCGCTGCCGGCCAGCACGCTGTGCTCCAATATGTGCGGCACGCCCGTGCTGTTTTCGGGCGGGGTACAAAAGCTCATTGCAAAGGCCTTGTTGGTATCCGCGCAGTTCAGATGCACCATTGTAAGGCCGCTTTTATCGTGCTTATAAATATCGGCTGTGCCCTTTATTTCCTTAAGCGGGCTTGAAGAAACGAGTCTGAAGCCGTGCATAGTCGTATCCATATTCATCCTCCGTGTTCTTTTTCTTTATAATGCCATCGTTTGGCGCATTATGCAATAGCCGCGCCGTTATTTCACAATAATATATCTTTTTCGCGCTCTGTTTGACACGGCGGCATGCCTTAGCGTATTATATTGCCATGCATAAACGAAAGGACGCTTTATAATATGAAGCTGAGCATAGCTCAGGCCGCGAAGCTTGCCTCCGCCGCCCTGCCAACAAGGATAATACTTTCAAAGGCGCCGAAGTCCGCCCAATACCGCCGTTGCACGTTCGAGCTTAAGGGCGGCGCATACCACATAAGCCGATACAGCCAAAAGCAGGCGTTTCATCAAAATATTGCAGCGGATGAGCTTGAACGCGCGCTTGCCGCGGAGCTTTCAAGCCGTACATACAGGCAGGCCAACGCCTTTGCCGCCGACGGGGAGCATATTATAATGCTGAACAAGGGCCATGACGAAGCGACATATATGCTCAAGCCCCTTTCCTCCACCGCGCCGAAGCCGCCCGAGCAGGCGCATAACCGAAAGAAGCAATATATTTTGAGCGAGGATGAGCCAATACCCGCGCTTATAGACATGGGCATATTCACCAAGGATGGGCGCATTGCCGCCCCCATGCGGGACAAATTCGTGCAGATAAACCGCTTCCTTGAAATAGTGCGCGACGCCATAAACGAGGACGGCTACCTTGAACGCAAAAACGCGGAGCCGCTGAGGATAATAGACTTCGGCTGCGGCAAATCATATCTTACGTTTGTGCTGTATCATTATTTGGTGAACATATTGGGCATACGGGTGAACATGACCGGGCTTGACCTGAAGGCGGATGTTATTGCAAAATGCTCTGCCGCCGCCAAGCGATACGGCTACGATTCACTGAAGTTTGAGCGCGGGGACATTGCAGAATACGACGCAAACGCCCCTGCGGACATGGTTGTTACGCTGCATGCGTGCGACACGGCGACCGATTACGCGCTGCACAACGCCATATGCCGCGGCGCACGAATGATACTTTCCGTGCCCTGCTGCCAGCATGAGCTTAACGGGCAGATAGCATCGGACAAATTGAAGCTCATCACCCGATACGGCATAATAAAGGAGCGCTTTGCCGCGCTGATGACGGACGCGATACGCGCAAACCTGTTTGAAAGCCGCGGCTACAAAACGCAGGTTTTGGAATTTGTTGACCTGAGCCACACGCCGAAGAATCTGCTGATACGGGCAATAAAAAAACGCCCGGCACTGGATAACGCCGGGCGCATTGCGCTTGATGAAGCAAAGGCCCTTATGAATGAATTTTCGCTCGAGCCAACGCTGTATTCGCTTTTATATCCTCATTCGGCGGACTGAGCAGCCCCCGCCGCATTCTCAACCTTATAATTCGGATCCATAGCCAAATTGAAGGCAGTTATTGCAACCTCCAGCATATCCTTGGTGGGTTCCTTTGTGGTAAGGTGCTGCAGCGCCATGCCGGGAGCGCGGATTATGCGGGTGAGCCAGTTATCATGCCGCGCGGCAAAGCGCAGCACCTCATATGAAAGCCCCGCCACAACGGGCAGAAATGCTATGCGCATTGCAAGGCGGACGGCAAAGTTTGCGTTCCAGCCTATCGCCGCAAAGAAAAGTATGCTCACCGCCATAACAAGGAACAGATAGTTTGTGCCGCAGCGCGGATGCAGCCGCGAATGCTTGGCGGCGTTTTCGGGCGTAAGCTCCTCCTCCGCCTCGTAGCAGGCTATTGTTTTATGCTCCGCCCCGTGGTACATAAACGTGCGCTTAACGTCCTTTATGCTTGAGCAGAACGCGATATATCCAATGAATATTATCAGCCTTACAAGCCCCTCCGTAAGGCTTTTCCACACGCCCGCAACGCTTGCCGCCTTGCCGAATATGAGCGAGCTTATGCCCAGCGGCAGCATGAAAAACAGCCCCACGCTGAGCGCCACGGCCAATATAACCGCGATTCCTATAACAATGCTTTCAACCGACTTGCCCAGCTTTTCACTGAGCCATTTTTCAAACTTGGTCGGTTCTTCTTCTATATCTTCCCCCGCAAGCTTTGCGCTTTCGGTCAATGTGTTCATGCCCGTTGTTAGCGATTCTATGAACGTTACAACACCCCTTATTATGGGCAGGCCCCAGAATGTGCCCTTCTGCGCCTTGGTGGTCCAGTTATTGTAGCGCGTGGCTATTGTGCCGTCCGCGCACCTTACCGCCAGCGCCACGCCCGTGGGGGATTTCATCATAACGCCTTCCATAACGGCCTGACCGCCAACGTTGCTGACTCTTGCCATATATATTTATCCTTTCGGTTGCTTAGTGCGGAATCCTCCGCAATGCTATTATACCACACAATGCGCCCCGTCACGGCACGGCAATTCAAACTAATGTGAAAAAAGATTGAAAATATGAAATTTGGGCAATACTATGCGACGAGGTGATCTATTTTTATGAAAAAGACCATAAAAGCGGCCCTTAAGGGCATAACTACCGCTACTGCCGGTTTCCTGAAAAAAAGGAGCATATACGTTGTTGCACTGGCGCTGATAAGCGCGGCGGCGCTTTCGGCCATGCTTACGGTAAAGCAGCCGAACGGGGCCGACCCCGCGCAGACTGACGACCCCGCGAGCGAGGTGAATACGGATATTGGCGACAGGCTGACCGATGCTCAGCTTCCCATCGCCACGCCTACCCCTTCTCCCACGGCCACGCCTACGCCCATGCCGGACTTTACCCCCGCGCCGCCCACGCCCAAGCCCACCGCGGTGCAAAAACTCAGCCCGCCCGTGCGCGGAGAGGTGATATGGGGCTTTGCGGTAAACGAGCTTATCTATTCCCGCACGCTTGACCAATGGACAACGCACACGGGCGTTGACGTTGCCGCGCCCAAGGGCAGCGAGGTTTATGCCGTTTTCGCCGGAACCGTTACGGAGATATTCACGGACGATTCGCTCGGCGTTATGGTAGAGGTAAAGGGGGCAAACGACATGATAGCCGTATACGGCAATCTTAAAGCCGAGCCGCCCGTGAAAGTCGGCGCGCGAATAAACGCGGGCGACATAGTGGGCTACGTTGGCGACACCGCCGTAAGCGAATGCGGCGACAAAAGCCACGTCCACTTCGAACTGCTCAAGGACGAAAAATACGTTGACCCGCAAAGCTATGTGCTGTTCATAAAGGAATTGGAAGGATAAAGCATGTTTACGCATGCAGGGAAATTGCGCTTAGGCGTTGTAGGGGCCGTCATCGGCGGCCCGCCCGTGGCTATGCGTGTTTACGTCAACCCCTCAGTCTCACTTCGTTCGACAGCTCCCCGTAAAGGGGAGCCTTTTGGTGCGCTTTACAAGCTTACATGATGATCCTGCCCTGAAAGGGGAGATGGGTTTTGCGAAGCAAAAGCCGGAGGGGTTGAAAAAAGAAAGAAGCTTCGCTTGTTATCGTCAACCCCTCCGTAGGCTTATTTCAACTCTTTACTTATGCACCGACGGGTGGGCGTATTTCAGTTCGTACTTTTTGGCATACTCGGCAAAGTCCGCCTTATAGCGGGCGTCGTTGCCGCTCTTAACGGTATTAAGATATTCGTGCGTATCGAACTCGCCTCGGTCTATTTCCGTTACGCATACGGCAATGTTTGAGCAGTGGTCGCTTATGCGCTCGCAGTTATTCAAAAGATCGTTCAGTATAAATCCAAGCTCTATCGTGCAGCGGCCCGCCTGCAGGCGCTCTATATGCTTGCGCTTTATCTGCGCTATCAGCACGTCTATAACCTGCTCCAGCGGCTCCACCCGCGCGGCCTTGTCCAAATCGTCGTCCTTAAACGAATCCATGGCAAGGGTTAGTATTTCGTTGAGCGCGCTGAAAAGCAGGTTCACTTCCTCCGTAGCATGTTCGGAGAATGTAAGTCCCTTTTCGTGCATCTCCTTCGCGCTTTGGCGAATGTTCAATGCGTGGTCGCCTATGCGCTCAAAATCGCCAATGTTATGCAAAAGCTTTGATACGTCCGCGCTGTCGTTATCGCTCAACGCTGAAGCGGAAAGCTTAACAAGGAAGCTTCCCAGCTTGTCCTCGTACATATCAAGCTCCGTTTCCTCCGTCTTTACGTCCGCAGCCTTATCGTTATCGTAGCTTAGCATAAGTCCCATTGCCGTCAGCACGCAGGAACGCGCAATGTCGCTCATCTTCACGGCCATGTTATAGCTTTCGTGCACCGCAAGGCCGGGGGACAGCAGCAGCCTTTCGTCCAGGAATACTTCGCTCTGCTCCGCGTCATTGCCGCGAACCACTATGCGGGATATCTTTATGAGCACCTTGCGCGCGGGCAGCAGTATTATGGTGGTTATTATGTTGAAAACCGTGTGGCAAAGGGCCACCTCCGGCGCGGAAAGCGGCGAATTGATAAAGCCGAAGCCTATTATTGCATTAAGCCCATAGAACACTATCATGCAGAATACAGTGCCAATTATTTTGCCGGTAATGTGCACTATGGCGACCCGGCGCGCGTTCTTGGTAGTGCCTATGCTTGAAAGCAGGGCCGTGGCGCAGGTGCCAATGTTAAGCCCCATCACGAGCGGTATTGCCATGCCGTATGTTATACAGCCCGTAAGGGAAAGCGCCTGCAAAATGCCAACGCTTGCCGCGCTGCTCTGTATTATTCCGGTGAAAACAAGGCCCACAAGCACGCCTAAGAACGGATTATTGAACGCGGTCAGTATCTCCGTGAACTCCGGCATACCCGCAAGCGGGGCAACAGAGCCGCTCATAAGCGTCATGCCGTACATCAATATGGCAAAGCCCACGAACACGCCGCCTATGTCCTTCTTTTTCTGCGTGCTGCACGCCATTATCATTATTACGCCTATAAGCGCCACTATCGGGGAAAAGTTTTCCGGTTTAAGGAGGTTTATAAAAATGCTGTCTCCGCTGATGCCGGAAAGGGAAAGTATCCATGCGGTAAGGGTAGTGCCTATATTGCCGCCGAGTATAACGCTAACCGTCTGCTCAAGCTGCATTATGCCGCTGTTCACAAGGCCCACAAGCATTACCGTAAGGGCCGAGGACGATTGAATGGCTATTGTTATCGCCGCGCCGAAAATAAGGCTTGTGGACGTGTGCGCGGTCATTTTCTGCAATGTTGATTGCAGCTTGCTGCCGGAAAGCTTTTCAAGCCCCGCGCTCATTGTATGCATGCCGTACAGGAACAGCGCAAGCCCGCCGAAAAGCGAAATGATAGAATATACGTCCATAGTCTCTCTCCCCGTGTTTTGTAATGCCCCTATAAACCTATTTTATATTATAACAGAACTGCGGCAGAAGGCAACACAAACATTCACAGCGCGTTCATTTGCATAGCGGCCTATACTATGGTATTATTTATTATGTATATCAGTTGAAAAGGAGGGCGCTTTATGGCCCGCAACAGCTATGGCATAGCCAAACGCTCCATATGGTATGTTTTGCGGACGCTTATAATCACGGCGGCGATAGTTGCGCTGTGCTTAGGCGTATTTATAGAGGGGCTGCACATAAGCAACCTGTATATACTCGTTACGGAGGGCATGGAAAAGCGCGCCGAGGCCATATTGAAATACGGCCAGACCGGCGTTGATATCGACCTTACGCCGTATTTCAGCGAAGAATATTTGAATAACGACCACGAACTTGACAGCGGCAAATACGCGGGCTTCACCGTGGCCAGCTATGACTACCGCATTGACGTTAAGGCCGTATCCGTGCTGCCGTGGAGCAAGCGGGCGAACATGACCGTTGATGCGCGCCTTGCCGCAATAAATGCCGCCAGCGATGATACCGAGGGCGCAGCCCCTGCCGAGCTGCCGGAATGGGAAGCCGGGCGATACCAGGTGGTGTTCAAGCGCGAAGGATCCCGCTGGTACATAAACAGCATAACCCTTCTTCAGCGCGACCCCGAAACCGAAGTCAAGCCCACGCCGGACATGAGCCTTTTGAAGGACACAGCGGAATAATATGAGCCAAGCCATGCAAAAGCTTTTCGGCACGGATACGCCCGTGCTGCTTGCGCCAATGGCCGGCGTTACGGACGCGGCCTTCCGCGGCATATGCCGCGAGATGGGCGCGGATTTTTCGTATACGGAAATGGTAAGCGCAAAGGGGCTTCATTATAACAACAAAAACACATCCTCGTTGCTGGACGCCTCCAAGCCCGAATATGACCGCGGCTACGGGGTGCAGCTTTTCGGCGCGGAGCCGGAAATGGTAGCCCGCGCGGCAAAAATGCTGAGCGAAACGCAGAGCGGGCTGAAGCTTATCGACATAAACATGGGCTGCCCTGCGCACAAAATAGTTTCAAACGGGGAAGGCAGCGCCCTTATGAAGAACGAGCCGCTCGCCGCCCGCATAATAGAAGCAGCGGTAAAGGCAAGCGCATTGCCGGTTACGGTAAAGTTCCGCAAAGGTTGGGACGAGGAGCATGTGAACGCGCTCAGCTTCGCCCGCATGGCGGAAGAAAGCGGCGCGGCCATGATAACAATACACGGCCGCACGCGGGAGCAAATGTACAGCGGCACGGCGGATCGGGACATAATTGCAAAAATAAAGGCCGCCGTAAAAATTCCCGTAATAGGCAACGGAGATATATTCACAGGCCAGAATGCACTGGACATGATAAAGCAAACCGGCTGCGACGGGGTCATGGTGGCCCGCGGGGCGGAAGGCAACCCGTTTATTTTCCGGGAAATAAAGGCAACGCTCGCCAATATTCACTATGACGCGCCCTCATACGCCATGCGCATTGCCGCCGCCATTGACCACGCCGAGCGGCTGACAAAAAGCCGCGGGGACCGCGCAATAGTTGAAATGCGCAAGCATGTATCGTGGTACCTTTCCGGCATGCACGGCAGCGCCGCGCTGCGCGGACGGGTAAATGGCATAACCAGCCTTGATGAGCTTAAAGAATTGCTGAACGAGTATCTTGATACGGTAAAAGAAAAAGAGCTGCACTGAGCAGCCCTTTTTTTGCTTAAATTAAGCGTTGCTTATTTGCTGTTGGATTCTTCCATGGTGTTTTCCACGGCAACATCTTCAACGTTGGCAATGGCGCCGCGGGCGAAAACAAGGCGGGCCTTGTCCGGACCGACGGAGATGGTGATGATGTCGTCCTTAATGTTGGTAACGGTGCCGTATATGCCGCCGATGGTGCGCACACGATCGCCAACCTTAATGGATGCCAGCATATCCTTTATTTTCTTATCGCGCTTGCGCTGGGGTATAATCATAACCAGCAGCAGCACTACCATCATTACGATCATTAAGCCGGGGCCCTGAAAAAACTGACCTATTGTGGATAAAAAATCGCTTCCGCCTGTGGGCATAATTGTAAACCTTCCTTTTTTCAACATATTCAGCCGCATTGGCTGCCATAAACTAACGGCGGGCGTTCCGCCGCCCTTTTACTATATAATACAAAGTCCCTCCGCGTCAAGAAGAACGTTGCATACTCCCCCAAAAAGTCACAAACGCTTCAGCAGAATTCAAGCGTGCATACGCGCCCGTATTCGCCCGATGCAAGCTCCTCGGTGGTTTGCGCGCCCGTGTTTTTAAGCAATATATCCTCGTTAAGCGGGCATATCATGGAAAACATGATTTCGCCTATGCGCATGGCGGGAATGCTCGGCATGGTGTCCCGCGGCAGCCTGAACGTAAGCGCGCCGAACTCCTCCGCAAGGGAGCTTAAAAGCCCCGCCGTGTCCGCGCCCGCAAGCTCGTATATATCCGCGCCGTAGTCCGTTTCGTTAAGCAATGCATACGCCTTGCCGTCCGAATATGCGTATTCTCCCAATCTGCGCGCTCCCTCAAGATAAATCTCCATGTCCTGCTCCGTGCGCGCCATCATGCCTATGTAATCCGCGCTGAATGCGGAATATATCTTCAGCATCTCCTCCGCCGTTGTCTCGTGTATTGGCGCGGGTATGCCGGCATCTATCCACGGCAGGCGGTATTCATCATGCCACGCAAAGGGAATATACCCAAACTGCGCATAGAAATTCACGTCCGGCTTTAATATCGCCGCCGCGGTTCCCTTCTGCTTCTGCTCCGCATGGCAGGCCGTTATAAGCCGCGCCGCTGCCATATGGTGCCTGTATTCGGGCAGCGTTGCAACGCCCGCTATCATTACGCAGTTTTTCGTTCCCCCGCCCAGCATTATGGGGTAAGGTATTGCGTGCAGCGCGGCTATCATTTTACCTTCGTAAAACGCCGCCAGCACATATTCCGCCATTGTGCGGCGGGCAAAATAATAATCGCTGTAGCCCGAGGCATCCTCCGGAAAGCATATGTTCCACACTCGCTTTGCTTCGCCGTATTCATCCGCACCAATGTGCCTTATGGTCAGTTCCATCAAATGGGTCTCCCGTCGAACTTATCTATCATATATGCCGGATAATAGGACAGCTTGGCCTTCCTAAGCCCTTCCATGCCCATGTCCTCCTCGCGGTTTATGAACTTAACGTCCGTCAATTCATGCTGCACAAATTGATTGTTTATGACCGTGTAAAGGCCCATTATCTCGTTATCGGCCTTTTCAATGTGCACAACGGCCATGTTATCGTCCATCTTCTGCCCCAGCGTAAACGCCGCAAGCTTGCCGTCTATCCTTATGCCGCCGCCGCGTATGCCCAGCACGTCCATGTGCATGAGCAGCGTTTTGATCGCACACAGCTCCATGTTGTCCGTTTCGTCGGGAGATTTTTCGCTGAGCCATTCATTGTATACGTCAACGCATTCGCCCATCATATCGCCGGTTATTTTAACGTATTCGTACCGTTCGCCGTACTGCGCCATGAACTGGTGTATATGGTTGCGCTTGGCGTGCAGCTTTTTGCCGGCTAAGTCTCTAAGGCTTTCCATTGTGTAAACATAGTCGCTGTTGTTGCGGTCATCTATCAGTTCATAGCCTGTGCAGCGCTCAAACGCGGCCTTTATGGGGCCGGATATGCCCTTGAATACGGGCGGTATGCAGTTGGAGCGCATGTATTCCGCCGCCTTATCGAGCGCGGTTTGATAATACTCAGACTCGGGCTCAACCGTAAGCGGGGCGAACATGAAGCGTTCATTGCCCCAATGCAGCAGTATATAGAGCGCCTGCTCATCCTCCGCAAGCATTATGTTCCCGCCGCAGCCCCACATGAGCAGATTTGAAAAGGTGTATTCCGAGCATTCCAGCTTCCATTTTGCCGTGTAATGCTCAACCATTTGCTTCATCGATATATCTATCGGTTTGAAATCCATAAACTAAGCGTGTACCTCCGTTTTGCTTACATATATTTTAATCTATCAGCATTGATAAAATCAACCGCATTGTGTGCTTTTGCATATTATATCCGCCGCTTCGGCAAAGCCGTAGCCGCCCTCGCCATCCAGTATATATGCGGGCAAATGCGCCATTCTGTCCGCAAACGGAGCTATGTTCGCCACGCCGCAGCTCAGCGGGAACGCCGCAAACATGGGCTCATCATTGGGCGAATCGCCGAAGAACATAGCTTCACTCTCTGCGTCATCCGCATGGCAATAGTCTTTAAGATATATCGCCGCCATGTCCGCCTTTGAATATGCGCCGAACCATGCGTTTACGTGTATGCTGCTCACTTTGGCCTCCGCCCCCATGTCGCGGCAAAGCTTTGCCACGGCGTATGCCGTTTCAAGCGGGAGTTTTGGTTCATCCTCCGCAAAGTCAAACGCCGCATCGTATATCCTTGCGAACTGGTCATGCGCCATGCGCACTTTGGGGAACGCCTTCAGCACCGCGGCCTTGACCGGCTCAAGGAGCTTTTTCGGCTCCGCCGCAGCAAGCGGGTGGCGTATCATGCGCACGGCGTTATGCTCATCATAGTCATATACAAACGCGCCGTTTTCGCATATAACGGCCTGCACGGGCCATTGGCGCAGCATCATATCGCACCAGCCTGCGGGCCTGCCCGTTACGGGGATAAGCTTAAACCCGTGTTCCTTCAGCTTCCACATGGCGGCATAGGCTTCGCCTGTCAGCTTGCCGCCGTTTGTTACGGTATCGTCCACGTCGAACAATATATATTTCAGCTTATTCAGCTTACGCGCCTCTTTTTCGCAAAATCGCTGCATGTTTGCCCATCCTTTGCGCAACAGAAGCGGCCGTAAAGGCCGCTTCATGTGCATTGTTTTATAGCTTATTTGTTTTCGCCTTCGCCGTCCGCGCTCTGTTCCTGCGCTTCGGCAGCGGCCTTGGCTTCGGCTTCCGCCTTTTCCTTAGCCAGCACTTCTTCATCCGCCTTCTCTATGCGGGCGCGCCTGTCGCTGAATGTTTCAAGCTCCACGTCCTCGCCCTTGAACAGCTTTTCAAAATCGTCGCCGTCAATATGCTCGTATTCTATCAGCGCCTTTACTATGCGCTCCATGGCGTCGCGGTGCTCTGTCAGCACGGTCTTTGCCCGGTCGTACTGTTCTTCCAGTATGCGGCGAATTTCCTTATCCACGCGCGCGGCTACTTCTTCGGAGAAGTTGCGCTGGTGTCCCCAATCCTTGGCAATGAAAACCTCTGTCTGCCCGCCAAGGAACACAGGGCCTATTTCGTCACTCATGCCGAATTCAACAACCATCCTGCGCGCAAGCTCGGTAGCCTTCTGCAGGTCGCTGTATGCGCCGGTGCATATATCGTCTAAGAATATGCTTTCGGCAACCCTGCCGCCAAGCGCCATGGCGATTTCGTCCAGTATCTTTCCGCGGGACATATGGTCGCGATCGTCCTCCGGCATTGTCATGGTATAGCCGGCCGCCCTGCCGCGCGGAATAACGCTTATTTCGTGCACCGGGTCGCAGTTGGGCAGTACGCGCGCCACAACGGCGTGGCCAGCCTCGTGATACGCGGTTATCTTCTTATCTTCCGGCGTTATAACATGGCTGCGCTTTTCGGGGCCGACCACCGTGCGGGTTATGGCCTCCTCCAGCTCCGTCATGCCGATTTCCTTTTTCTTATACCTTGCGGCAAGTATCGCGGCCTCGTTCAGCACGTTTTCAAGATCCGCACCCGTGAAGCCCGGCGTGCGCTTTGCAAGCACCTCAAGGCTTACCTCATCGGCCAGCGGCTTGCCCTTGGCATGCACCTTCAATATGGCTTCGCGGCCCTTAACGTCCGGATAATTTACGGTTATCTGCCTATCGAACCTGCCCGGGCGCAGAAGCGCGGGGTCAAGTATATCAGGGCGGTTGGTGGCGGCGATAACTATTATGCCTTCGTTCACGGCAAAGCCGTCCATCTCGACAAGGAGCTGGTTGAGCGTCTGCTCGCGTTCGTCATGCCCGCCGCCAAGGCCGGCGCCGCGCTGACGGCCCACGGCGTCTATTTCGTCTATGAACACAACGGCGGGCGCGCACTTCTTTGCGGTGGTGAAAAGATCCCTCACCCTGCTTGCGCCAACGCCTACGAACATTTCAACAAAGTCCGAGCCGGAAATGGAGAAGAAGGGCACCTTCGCTTCGCCGGCAACGGCCTTGGCAAGCAGCGTTTTACCCGTACCCGGAGGGCCAACGAGCAGCACGCCCTTGGGTATCCTTGCGCCCATCTCGGTGAAGCGCTTGGGCGCGCGCATGAATTCAACAACTTCCTTCAGCTCTTCCTTTTCCTCGTCCGCGCCGGCAACATCATCGAACGTAACGTGGTTGTTGGGATCCATCTGGGTGCGCGCATGCGCCTTGCCGAAGCTCATCATCTTATTGCCGCCGCCCTGCGCGCGGAATACCACAACGTAGAACACGACGATTATGACAAGCATTATAAGGTAAGGCAGTATGTATTCCAATATGGAAGGCTCCGGCGGGGGATTATATGTATATGTAAACGGATAATCCTCTGGCGTTACCTTGTCCGCATCTATGCCCTTGGCGTCTGCAACTATGGCCGCCATATCCGATCGGAACGCATTTTCGTTGGATACGTTGCAGATAAAGTCATACTTCTTGGGGAACAGATCCTTATACGCAGAGCCTTTTTTAATGCCAACTATTTCGCCGTTGCAGTATTCAACGGCCTCCACCGTGCCTTCCTTTGCCATGGCAAGAAAATCGGCATATTCGATCTTCTTATCGTCCGTGCCGCCGTTTTGAAGCTGCGTAAGCAGAACAATCATCAGCACCACTATGGCCAAATAGATAAGCGGAGTTCTCAGCTTTTTACCCAATTTGTCCTCCTGACATGCCGCTTGATAAAGGGCATATCGTACCAATTTAATAATCTTAGTTATCATATCACACTTTGGGCATATGTTCAAATGCTCAATATGAGCAATAATGTGAAAAAAACGTGCCTGCCGCGCACACGAGGGCGCTGTGCGGCATATGGTAGCAATATAAGGCGCTATAAATGCGCCAAGAGCAAAATGAGCGAGGTGCAAAACAATGAGGATATTACAGCGTGGCGATACGGGCAGCGACGTGCGCACGGCCCAAACCGCCCTTATACGCGCGGGCTACGACCCGGGCGCGGCAAACGGAGTATTCGGCGCGGCAACGGAGCGCGCGGTGATGCAGTTCCAGCGGGTGCTCGGCGCAACGCGGGACGGCATAATAGGCCCAGTAACGTGGCAGTTTCTTGAGCCGTTCGCGCTTGAAAGCAACCCGGATGTGCTAAGGCGCGGCAGCC
>ERZ779851.665-NODE-665-length-33698-cov-40.379841_pt1 | contig 33698 bp, 30 predicted proteins | sample MGYA00511094_ERZ779851 | MGnify/ENA primary metagenome ERZ779851 (study PRJEB29588, sample SAMEA2155512) | human gut metagenome | biome: human gut; feature: human-associated habitat; material: faeces | place: Denmark | collected 2008/2010 ...
CTGTAGTACAACAGTAAGACGATTACTCATGCCCATAGGGGTGCTGAGTAGTTACAGACGACAAGAAATTCACCGAAGACGCATACGGGCAAACGCTCATTGCCCTGTTCCGCGACGAACTCGGCTATGCGTACGAATGTGGCTACGACGTGGAGCGCGACTATAAGGAGCCCTTCTATCGTGCCGATTTGGTCGCCTCGATGCGACGGCTTAATCCTCAACTGCCAGCCGATGCAATGGATGAAGGAATCAAGCAAATCACCAACATCAGCACCGGTACTTTAGAACAGAACAACGAGCAGTTTACACTCTGGATGCAAAATGGTCTGGAGGTGGGATTCCTGCAAGATGGCGAAGAACGAACAGCCCTGATGAGACTCATCGACTTCGACCATCCCGAAAGAAACCTCTTCAAGGTGGTGAACCAGTGGCGAGTAGAAGAGTATAAGAACAAGCGCTGCGATATGGTGGTGATGGTCAACGGATTGCCCCTCGTGGTGGTGGAGCTGAAAAGCGCTATCTCTGAAGACGCATCCATCGACGACGCCTACAAGCAGATCAAGAACTATCAGCAGAGCGTTCCAAGCCTCTTCAGCTACAACGCCTTCAACGTAATCAGCGACATGAGCGAGACTCGTGCCGGAACCATTACCGCCAAGCAAGACCGCTACATGGAATGGAAGACCGTGGACGGCTCATACGAGTCAACCCTCTTTGCCGACTATCGCACCTTCTTCCTCGGCATGTTCCAGCAGCAGCGACTGCTCGACATTCTGCAGAACTTCATCTGCTTCGACAAGAACCAGGGCAAATACGCCAAGATTCTTACCGCCTACCACCAGTACTATGCCGTGGGCAAAGCCCTGCAGCGCACCCGCACCGCAGTGGAAGGCAACGGAAAAATCGGCGTGTTCTGGCACACGCAGGGGTCGGGCAAGAGCCTCTCCATGGTGTTCTACGCCCACCAGCTGGTGCAGCGACTGCCCGAAGTAACCATCGTGGTGGTAACCGACCGCAAGGACCTCGACAACCAGCTCTTCGGTCAGTTCTGCCGCTGCCAGGACTTCCTTCGTCAGGAACCACAGAACGCCCAGAGCCGTGAAGACCTGGGCAATCTGCTCCGTAACCGAAAGAGTGGGGGAATCATCTTCACCACCATTCAGAAGTTTGAAGAAGGCAACTCGGCACTCTCCACCCGCCGCAACATCATCGTGATGACCGATGAGGCGCACCGCTCGCAATACGGCGAAGAGCACTGGGACAACAAGAGTCTGACGATGAAGAAGGGATTCAGCCAGAAGATGAGAGAAGCCCTGCCAGGTGCCTCATTTATCGGCTTCACAGGAACGCCTATCAGCGACCGTGACAGAGATACGGAGGAAGTGTTCGGCAACTACATCGACGTTTACGACATGAGTCAGGCGGTGGACGATGGAGCCACCCGTCCGGTCTATTACGAGAGCCGTGTGGTGAACCTGAACCTCGACGAAGACACGATGAAGCTGCTGAACGATGAGTTCGACAACCTGGCCGATGAGGGAGCCACCGAGGAGCAGATTAAGCAGGCAAAGCAGGAGCACAGCCGGCTGGAAGTACTCCTGGGTGAAGACGCCACCATCGACACGCTGGTAAGGGACATCATCAAGCACTACGAGGAAAACCGTGCGCAGGAACTCACCGGCAAGGCAATGATCGTGGCGCTGACCCGAAGCATCGCCATCAAAATCTACCGCAAGATGCTGGAGCTTCGCCCCGAGTGGACGGAGAAGGTAAAGGTAGTGATGAGCGGTTCGAACCAGGACCCCGAAGACTGGCAGCCGATTATCGGCAACGAAGCCTACAAGAAGGAACTGGCAAGAAAATTCAAGGACAACGACGATGAGATGAAAATCGCCATCGTAAGAGATATGTGGCTCACGGGCTTCGATGTTCCGTCGCTCGCCACCATGTACGTATATAAGCCGATGAGCGGTCATAACCTGATGCAGGCAATAGCCCGTGTAAACCGTGTGTTCCCGGGCAAGGAAGGCGGACTGATAGTGGATTACGTAGGCATTGCGCAGGCGCTGAAGAGTGCCATGCAGCAGTACACCAACCGTGACCGCCGCCGCTTCGGAGACCCCGACATCGCCAAGACCGCCCTGGTGAAATGGAAGGAAGAGATGGAAATCTGCCGAGACCAGCTTCATGGTTTCGCCTATTCCGGCTTCTTCGAACAGGACAACTCGAAGCGGGCACTCGCCATTACGAGCGGAGCCAACTTCCTGAGTTCTCCAGCCATGGTTCAGCGCAAGAAGAATTTCATGGAGCACAGCAATCTGCTTCACAACGCCACCACGCTCTGCCGTTCGCTCTTGGATGAGCAGCAGAAGGCGGAGGTGTGCTACATGGATGCGCTGCGCGTGATGATGCTCAAACTCTCGCAGAAGGGCAAGATCAGCCGCCATGAAATCAACGAGCGCATCGGCGACCTGCTCCGTCAGAGCGTGAAGACCGATGGAGTCATCAATCTCTTCGGCGACCGCCAGATAGAGTTCTCGCTCTTCGACGACGCCTTCATCCAGGAGGTGAAGAACATGAAGGAGCGCAACCTGGCTGTGGAACTGCTCACCAAACTGATGAAAGAGAAAATCAAGCAGCAGAAGAAGACCAACGTGGTTCAGAGCGACCTCTTCTCCGACATGCTCAGCCAGAGTCTCTCCAACTATCTGAAGGGCTTGCTCACCAACGAGGAAGTGATAGAGGAACTGTTGAAGATGGCTCAGCAGATGAAGCAGGCAGAAGCAGAGGGCAACGACCTGGGACTTTCGCCCGAGGAGAAGGCATTCTATGATGCGCTCTCCACGCCCGAAGGAGTGCGGCAGGCTTACTCCGACGAGGAGTTTGTGGCGCTGACCCGGGAACTGACGGAAGTACTGCACCGCAACCGCACCATCGACTGGAACCGAAAGGAATCGGCGAGGGCGAAGATGCGAGTGATGGTGAAGCGACTGCTCAAGAAGTATAAGTATCCACCAGAGGGTGCAGAAAAGGCGCTGGAAACCGTGATGCGCCAATGCGACCACTGGGCGGATGATGAAGAAAACGTAGTATAAACCCTTTAAAATTTGAAGTAAGAAACAGAAAGTAAACAAGAGAAAATAACATATAGATATTGACGCTGATTATCTGCACTTCTACAGTATTTAGAACCTGCAAAATTCAAAAACGACAAGAAGAAGGTGACAGCAAGGCGTCCACTCCTCTACGGCGTGGGCAGTACTTGTTTGTACCTTGTCGTAGGTTCTTGCAGGTACCTTAATACTGGTACTTACAGGGAACCCCATGCCGCTTATTTAAACAACATAACAAATCAAACCTAGAAAAGTAACATGCAGACAGAGGAACAAGATGAGCAACTGACATTGCTGGAAGATAAAGCCGCCCGATTCAAATTCAGCTTTCGCCTTTTGGGCAAAGAAGAAGTGGAAACAAACAAAGAGGAAGTAATAACAGCCTGGAAACTAATCTTGCGTAATTATGTGAGAGATATTTTCGATTTACTGAATTTGTTGAAAGAAAATATTGCATGGTCTTTGCTGGATGATAAGAAAGAGCGATTCTATCAGGTTAAGATAGAATTGGAACCTATGCTTACCAACTATAAAGACTATGAAGGAGAAGAAATGCGCAAAATGATCAATGACATCATCCTCATGCTTGATGAGGGATTTCATGGTTTCAGACAATCCTTCATCAGTGAAACCTATTACGAAGACCTGTTCCGGAAGGTACTGAAACGTTATCGTGAGGAAAATGAGGAGAGATTGGAGCTAATCTACATGCAGGACAGCCAGGATGAAGCGCTTATCTATCCTGATGCTACCCAGCTGAAGAATACCATTGTCGTAGAACGGGCTAATATTCTTTTCGCTTGCCGATTCGGACAGGTATTTCACAACAATGGCAGGAATATCAAACTGATTGTTGCTTATATTCTGGAACAGAAAGAACAGACCTACAACGATATTTACGATTTTCTCGATAAGTATCTTTCTTATCAGATTGCCAAGGAGCATAGCAGAATGAAGGCTGAAGCCGTATTCAAGAACATCGCATTCAAGGAGAATGTGGATGTAGACAAGCTGATGCTTAAACTTAAAGACTTAATCGAAGACAAAACGCTCAACGCCCAGAAACATTGGTTTATTGTTTATAAGGTTTTCTTCAACAAGAATTGGCTGAAGAAGTCAACTCAGCGTCTTTTCATTGACCAGATCAATTCTGCATTCAGTACCTTACTAAAATGTTCTACGGCCGATTTTCATGAGATAAATTCTTATTTCAAGCAAAATGACTATAATGAATGGACACTTGCTGATTGTGATGCGCCACAATGTTGTGACATTTACAGAGAGATTGCTGACAAGTTGGATGATGAATTTCAAGACGCCAAGTATGCTAAGCCGGGAACGGTGATAAATACAAAAAGAGTGGAAAAGTTCAGATAGTATCCCCCAATAGTATCCCCTAAAAATATAAACTATATCCCCCACATCCCCCAAACGGATTCGTGGAGGATTTTTTTTGCTTTTACGTTTGGAAATCATTATATCTTTGCAGCGTCGAAGAAACAAGACAACGCTGAAATGGTTTGGTGCTCTTGAAACCTCTTCGTACATTATATAATATGTATACTCAGATTATGAGAGTGGTGCAGCAGGGCGAGACCTTCGCTGTGCAGAGTCAGAAAAGTGAGAACGGACAGATGATGAAATGCAACATCGTTCTCCAGGAGATGGGCGGTAAGTATGAGAACCAGTATGCTGCGGCAATGTTGGGCAATATGGCGCAATGTAAGTATGCTCCGGGCGAGCTAGTGGCGGTAACGCTCCGGTTCACTACCCATGAGCACAATGGTCAGGTTTATCAGGATATTCTGGTTACGGACATTGAAAAAGTAAAAGGGTAAAAAGGTAAAAAGGTAAAAAGGGAGGCTTCGCTTGGAGACTTATTGCGGAGATTCTTAGTTATTAACTGAGTTGAAACTGAGGAGGATTTTCCATGGTAAAGCGCGCAACAATCCGGATGTTTCTTCTCCTAAAATTCAATTCAGATTATGGTTAAGAAAGTAAACAAGGTTCAGAACAATGCTCAGAATAATGTTCAGAACCAGCAGGTGAATAATAATGACTGCCAGCATGTGCAGTTGGGTGGAATGGCTTACTATGATGCTAAGCAGTATTTCCTCTTCAGTCCTCAGGAATCGGGGGTGAACAAGGTTCCTCGATTCCGTTCGATGGGCGTGGCTCAGCAAATGCCTGACGGAACGTTTGATTTCGTAGTGCAGCACCGCCTCAAAACTCAGTCGGAACTGATTAAGAAACTGGCGCATGGTCGTGTAAGCAAGACCAAGGACGGTGCTGTTCAGCTTACCTTAAAGGTGTTCTGCCATGAGGGAATCAACATCGCCCGAACGCTGGCTGTTGAGGCTGAAGAAGGGGCTGAGGCGGTAGTAGATTACCAACTGAAACATTAGGATTTTGTATTCAACTTAAAACGATAAGTAGAAACAGATAGATGAGTTGTTATTTAATAAAGGTGGAGAACGGACACAAGGTTGCCCGCTCCATCACCTCGGAAGAGGAGTATAAGCAGCTGCGTGGAAGCAATGAGCAGAAGGCGAATCTTCGTCTGGCTCGTGCCGGAAACGATGCTGCGAAACGGAGACTGGTGCAGTTTAATTATTCCGGCCATTATCCGCAAGGCGTGGTGAAGGGAATGAAACTGCCAAGCGGTGCTTTCGGATTTGATATGGATGAGCCGGAGGCATTCGCCAAGGCTGCCAAGCTGCTGCTGAAGGAACCGGACAAGTACGGACTTCTGATGCTGGAACGCAGCGCACGACAAGGCGGTCATGCGGTGTTTGAGCGCGAAAAGGGCAAGACGGTTCTGGAGAATCAGGTGAGGATTGCTACGATGCTCAAGTGCGAAATGGATACTTCGGCTCACGACATTAACCGGGTTTACTTCACTACCACATCGGATGACGAAGATTTGCTATTCCTTTCGCCACGACTCTTCAAGGATGAATATGATGAGGCTGCCGTGGCAGCTGAAGGGAAGGTTCTAGAAGAGCGGGAAAGATACGGACAGGAGGAACTGCCGGAAGGAGCGCACAAGGCAAACAAGCATTATGAGCCTTGGAAGGAAAAATTCAAGAAGGATTCTCAAGGGGTTTTTAAGGGTCAGGAATTTAAGAATTCGAGAATTTCTACTTCTGCTGCGTCAGCCTCTGCTGCTTCAGCCTCTGCTGCGTCAACTGCTGCTACTTCAACTTCTTCTACTGCGTCAACTGCTGCTACTTCAACTACTTCTGCTGCTCAGGACAATTATCTCGGGATTCCTTATGGGGAAATCATTAAGAAGTGGTGGCAGATGTATAATGATGGGCAGGAACCGATGCGCTCCAACCGCAATACGCTGACCTTTGAGCTGGCTGTGAACCTGCGCCACATCTGTGGTTTTGACCGCAATCTGCTGGCTCAGATTATTCCCTGCTACGATGGTTTTCCCGAACAGGAAAAGATGGCTTGCATCAACTCGGCATTGAACGAGAAAATCACGCAAATGCCTAAGCGACTGAAGGATGTGCTCTCTGCCATCCGTCAGGAACGAATGAAGCAGGGAAATGCAGGTGGTGGTTCGGCGGCTGACAATGAGGCGCTGGTAAATGCGCTGGACGAGGCTAACGCCAAGGACGATCTGTTCTATTATAATGCGCTGCCTAAGTTGCCGCAAGGCATTCGGGATTCCGTCAGCGCAGTGGGTCCGGCACTGGCTCTGCCTGTAATCACAGCCATCTGTCCTGCCATCGGAATGCTCGCAACGGGCGTGAAGGTTTCCGTTCACGGCAAGATGAACTCGCTGAACCTCATCTCCTACATCGCCGGTGATTTTGCATCTGGCAAGGGAAGTATTGACCCCGTGATTGACGCATGGACTTCGGAAGTGAAGGAAATGGACAAAATGTATCAGCAGAAGGAGGATGAATGGCGAGCCAAGAAACGTGCAGCCAAGAACAAGAAGGAGCAGCCGGAAGAGCCGAAACTGCCTGTAAGATGCTTGACACTGAACAATACGGTGGCAAATCTGGCTGAACGACTGGCGAACACAGAAGGCAAGCACGCCTTCTCGTTTACTCCGGAAGCTGACACCGTAGCGCAGAAGTGGAAATCAGCGATGAGCGACTTTTCCGTTATGTTAAGACAGGCTTACGACGGAACAAGCTATGAGCGTGAAGCAAGAAGTGCAGATGCTGTGAATGTTCATATAGACAGACTGTTATGGAACGTGGTGATGTGTGGAACGCCTGATGCGCTCTATCGAGTGGTAAGCAATTATACGGATGGTTTCCAGAGCCGTATCATCGTGGCAAAAACGCCCGATAATACCTTCACTCCACTTTCTGACAACATGTATGTGATGAACGAACGCCAGCGCGACCGCATTATTCAGATTGCTCATCTTCTGCCGCTGATGTCGGGTGAGGTAGTGCTGCCGAAGCTGGAGGAAAAGGGTAGGGAATGGCTGGAACAGATCAGACTGGAAACGATGAAAAATGACGACAAGGTGAAAGCCCGCCAGCGTTTCCGTATCTGTCCAACCACCATGCGAATGATGACCTGCATCATGCTCTGCAAGGTTCTGGAAACGCTGATTCAGAAGCATGGTTTCAATGGAGCCGAGAAACAGCTGAAGGAGTCACCTGATTTGTGGAAGGGAATGCTCGTAAAGACGCAGACACCAGCCATGCTGAATGTCTTTGATGTGCTGGCTGACTACCAGTTGGATAATGCGCTTTACTTCTTTCGTAGCAGAATAGAAGATGCTTTCTCATCCAAGAATTATTGCAGTCAGTCTGCTTACGACAGAAGTCGCAGAGGTAAGAATGATTCCATCTTTGAGCGGCTGGACGTAACCTTCACCTTCGAACAGGCAGAGCAGCAGAGCATTGCACTTAAGGGAGCAAGTGCCACCCATGAGACGGTAAAACAGATGCTAAAGAACTGGAAACGTCAGGGTTTAATCTGTGTATTACCTGACATGCGCTATCAGAAAGTTTCTCCTACAGTCTAAAGAGGGTGTCATTAAGGGTCAAGGTCACTAAGTGTCATTAAGTTTTTCGGTTCTTAAATCAGCCTTAATGGCCGGCCTTGATCCAATTATTCATTATCAATTATTAATTGTAAATTATCATGAACATCAATATATTCCGCCGTCGCTTCACTCCATGGAGTGTGGATGGCACAATGGTTATAGGTGGCAAGATTTTCTGCGACACCTTAGAACGTCCTAACCGTCATTTGCCAGCAGGACGTTATAAGATTTCTCTCATTCCTACCAAGCAAAAGAAGGTGTCGGAGACAAAGAAGAAAAATAAGTATGAAAGAGGAAAATATGAAATTGTTATCAAGCCTGTTATTCTGTTAAGATCCCATTACGTGCCTCGTACTGTTAGGCGCAGAGCTCGCTTCGTGCCTGGCAACGGTCCGCTACGTCTGAGAAACAAGAGTATCATTCTGGGCAAGTCTCATTATACCGGAATCGTTACGCAATCAGAAAAATGCTATAATGAATTTTGCCAGTTGTTGAATGAGGAATTCAAGAGGATGAAGAAAAAGCATCTACCGTGCAGAATCAATCTGTTTATCAGGGATTGGGGTGTTGACGAAATCCCCCTCAATTATCTGCTTATTTTTCAATAATTAATATTCAATATCATGCGTAAGATAAAGGAAATCATCATTCATTGCAGTGCGACCAAGGAAGGTCGCAACTTCACCGTAGCGGATATTGACCGCTGGCACCGGGAGCGCGGAATGCGCTGCATAGGTTATCATTTCGTGATTTATCGTGACGGCAGCATTCATGTAGGCCGTGCGATAGAGGAGGTTGGCGCCCATTGCAAGGGCCATAATTCCATCAGTATAGGCATTTGCTACATCGGCGGCTTATCAAAGAAAGGTAAGCCGAAGGATACAAGAACCCGAGACCAGAAAGCGGCAATGCGCTCGCTCATCGAGCAGCTGAAGGAGGAATATCCATTAGCCACGATTCATGGCCATAATGAATTTGCCAACAAAGCCTGTCCCTGCTTTGATGTAAAGAAGGAGTGGGGGAAGGAGTAAACAAAAAAAATAGCGGATCTTTCACAGACCCGCTATTTGATATTTAATAAATACTCTGGAATGAATTTTAATCATCACCAAAAATAAAAGATGTCTTATACAATGCCCTGAGCCATCATAGCCTTAGCTACCTTCAGGAAGCCGGCTACGTTTGCACCCTTTACGTAATTAATATAACCATCTGGCTCAGTACCATACTTCACGCAGTTTGCGTGAATATCGTTCATGATGTCGTGGAGCTTAGCATCAACCTCCTCACGAGACCACTTCAGACGCTCTGAGTTCTGGCTCATCTCAAGACCTGATACTGCAACACCACCTGCGTTGGCTGCCTTACCTGGAGAGTAGAGAATCTTAGCATCCTGGAATACCTTGATAGCCTCTGGAGTAGAAGGCATGTTTGCACCCTCGCTTACTGCGATTACGCCGTTGGCGATGAGAGCCTTAGCTGCCTCCTCGTTGATTTCGTTCTGAGTAGCTGATGGAAGAGCGATGTCTGCCTTCTCAAACCAAGGCTTAGCACCTGCAACATATTTTACACCATACTTCTCTGCATACTCCTTGATACGGCCACGCTCTACGTTCTTGAGCTCCATGATGTAATCGAGCTTCTCGCGGTCGATTCCGTCTGGGTCGTAGATGTAACCGTCTGAATCTGAACATGTAACTGGCTTAGCACCCAACTGGAGCAACTTCTCCATAGTGTACTGCGCTACATTACCTGAACCTGAAACCAAAACTGTCTTGCCCTTGATGTCAATACCCTTGGTAGCGAGCATGTTGCAGAGGAAGTATACGTTACCGTAACCTGTAGCCTCAGGACGGATCAATGAACCGCCGAACTCCTGACCCTTACCGGTCAAGACGCCCTGGAACTGGTGTGTCAACTTCTTGTACATTCCGAAGAGGTAACCTACCTCACGGCCACCTACACCGATGTCACCAGCTGGAACATCCTCGTCTGGACCCATGTGACGGTAAAGCTCTGTCATGAAAGCCTGGCAGAAACGCATTACCTCGTTGTTGCTCTTGCCACGTGGAGAGAAGTCAGAACCACCCTTAGCACCACCCATTGGGAGAGTAGTAAGAGAGTTCTTGAATGTCTGCTCGAAAGCCAAGAACTTCAAAATACCCAAGTTTACTGACTTGTGGTAGCGAAGACCTCCCTTGTAAGGGCCAATCGCGTTGTTGTGCTGTACGCGGTAACCCATGTTAGTCTGTACGTTGCCCTTATCATCTACCCAAGATACGCGGAACTGGATGATGCGGTCTGGAATGCAGAGACGCTCGATGAGGTTTGCCTTCTCAAACTCTGGGTGCTTGTTGTACTCTTCCTCGATAGTACCGAGAACCTGACTAACTGCCTGAATGTACTCAGGCTCGTTTGGGAATCTTCTTTGGAGATTCGCGATTACTTCTGATGCTTTCATAATCTTTAATCTTTTATTGTGTTTAAATTCTTACTTCTTTATTTCTGCTTGCAAAGATACATGTTTTTCTTGAAAACACCAACAAAAAGAAAGAAAAAATGCAGAAAAAGTAGAAAAAAGATATTTTTTAACATTCTTAATCACGATTTGTAGCGCTTTTGTGTACGCACACCTTATTATATAAGAGACGTTTTTCGGGGTTTAAGCCTTTATCTCTGTTTTAAGGAATCTTGCATTCTGACGACTTCTGTTTATCTATCCTGCGCCATAGGGCATAGATGAGCAGGATGATAGCGTAGAGACTGATTACCTGAGGCAGATTGATTCTCACGTTTTCGATGCTTGCTCCAGGCAGCATGCTGATCAGTTTTATGGCTGTATTCAAAAACTGGGTGATGCTGGTCAGGGCGCCTGATGTAAGGCTGACGAGTGGGGCGACAACCGATGCTATGGGCGCCCATAACGTGAGTGGGGAGAACAGAATTAATGCTGCTCCAAGATATAGGATGAGGGTTGCTGCGGGAATGGCGATGTAATTGGTGAGAAGGGAATAGCACGATATTCTGCCGAAGGTGTAGACGATGACCGGAAGGGTTCCTATCTGGGCTGCCAGTGAAACGCAAAGGAGGCCCCATGCCCAACGGATGAAACGACTGCGGATGGGGAGGAGGGTGTAAAGGGGGGTGAAGAACAGCAGAATGGAGGCTACGGCAAGGAACGAAAGCTGGAAACTCAACTCGAAAAGATAGAGCGGACTGATGAAGATCATAAATATATAAGCTGAGGCTAAGGTGTTGAGCGGCAGACCGGTACGGTGGAAAGCTAAACTTAAGCTGTAGGCTGAAAGCATGATGGCTGCCCGGACAGCACTTGCCGGCAATCCTATGAGAAAAACGTAGGTCCAGATGGAGATGAGGGACAGGAGAATGGTGTAAACTGGGTACTTTCTGCCGCCTAGCAGAAAGATGAAAAGCTGGAAGATAATGCCTATATGAAGTCCGCTTACTGCCAGGATGTGACTGGCTCCGGAAATGGAGTAACTGTTTCGGGTGTTCGAGTCGAGTGCGCTCTTGTCGCCCAGCGCCATGGCTGCGATGACTGCATAGTCTTGCTGTTTTACGTGAAGGGAAACCAGTTTGCTTTCAATATTGCTTTTATAGCGTTCGGTATTGATTTTTGCCCGTGTGAGATAAGACAGTTCCTGCCAGTTTTTCAGTTGTGTAGAGGTTTGGGAATCAGCTATTTGCTTGCAGGTAAGAAAAGCCCCAAGGCTCAGGATGCATAAATGAAGCATCACGCATTGGGAGAAGATGAGAAACTGGTGGCTCCTGCTGAAGTAGGCTTTTTTGCTTAAGAACTCAGTAAGGAAAAAGATGATGCTGCCAAGGGCGCATGAAATGATGGAGATGATGAGCCAGAAGCGCATGTTGAAATCATCATAGCCCCATTTGGCTATGATGATTCCGATCGTCAGTGTGAGGCTGATGGTCATGAGCGGGGGGAGAGGTAGCTCTTTCATCATTCCTCTTTCCTTTTAAAAGATAATTTATTTCCTATTTCTTGAATCCGAAGATGCGCTTGATGAATTTCTTCACAGCGTTTTCTTGCTTCTGTGGATTTACGATAGGAGTGTGCTTGCGTGCAGCCGGCTTGTCGCCCTTTTTCTGGGCTACGCCTCTGCCACGGCCGTTGCTGCCTGGGCGAACATTGTTCTCGTTGCCTGGGCGCTGCTGGTTGCTGTTATTGCTGTTATTGCGGCGCTTCTGGCTGTTGCTGTTCTTTGGCTGTTCGCCTGGCTGGGCTGGCTTTCTGTTCTGCTGCTTTGCGTTCTGCTGCCTGTTGCCTTTCTGTGGCTGCTGCTTTGCGTTCTGCTGCCTGTTACCTTGCTGTGGCTGCTGCTTCGCGTTCTGCTGCCTGTTACCCTGCTGAGGCTGCTGCTCGTTGTTGCGTGGCGCTTTTTCCTGACGCTCGTTTGGCTTGTTTGGCTTGCGCTTGTGAGAAGTCTGGTCGCGGTCTTTCTGTCGGCGGTTCTTGGCGCTGTTCTTTCCGCCCTCGCCGTTTCCGCCGTTACCGCGTCTGTTGTTTCTTCCGTTTGCGCCTTTCTTCTTCGGCTTGTTGAGCTTGATGTATTCAGGACCTTCGCCGCATCCCTCAGGGAGAGGCATCTTGTCTACCACCTTCTCCAGGAACTTCTCTATCTGCTGGAACCAGTACTGGTCTTCTTCGCTTACGAAGGTGATGGCTCTACCATCGCGGTTGGCACGGGCTGTACGGCCGATGCGGTGAACGTAATCTTCTGTATCGTGAGGAACATCGTAATTGATGACCATCTCAATATCATCGATGTCGATTCCGCGCGCCACAATGTCGGTAGCTACGAGAACATCATACTGTCCGCTCTTGAACTTGAACATCACATCATCGCGCTCAGCCTGTTCCAGGTCGCTGTGCATGGCTCCGCAGTTTACTCCAATCTGCTGGAGGGAAGCTGCGAGTTGCTTCACCTTGAATTTGCTGCCGCTGAAGACGATGACACGCTTCAGGTCGCCTGCCTTGAAGATATCCTTGATGATGGTCATCTTCTGGGTTTCGTAGCATACGTATGCTTCCTGCTTGATTTTCTCGGCTGGCTTGCTGACGGCAAGTTTGATTTCTACCGGATTCTTGAGCAGGGTCTTAGCCAGTTCTTCTATCTTCTCAGGCATGGTTGCCGAGAACATGATGGTCTGGCAGGTCTTTGGCAGTTTTGCCGCGATGGTCTTGATGTCTTCAGAGAAACCCATGTCAAGCATGCGGTCGGCCTCGTCGAGAATGAAGAAACTTACCTTGCTGAGGTCTACATTGCCCAGAGAGATATGGGAGATGAGGCGGCCCGGGGTGGCGATGACTACATCGGCGCCCATGCGGAGGCTGCGCAACTCCTGATCGTAACGGTTGCCGTCGTTGCCGCCGTATACGGCTACGCTGCTCACGCCCTGCAGGTAATAGCCGAAGCCTTGCATCGCCTGGTCTATCTGCTGGGCGAGCTCGCGGGTTGGTGACATGATGACGCAGTTGATGGCGTCTTTAGGATAACCGCCGTCATCGAGCTTGCTCAATACTGGCAGCAGATAGGCTGCGGTTTTGCCGGTTCCGGTCTGGGCTACGCCCAATACATCGTGACCTTCTAATATCTCTGGAATGCACTTTTCCTGTACAGGAGTGCATGTGTCGAAGCGCATGTCGTATAATGCGTCGAGCACGTTGTCGTTTAAATCTAATTCGTCGAAATACATTTTTTCTATAATTTATAGTTTATTCAAGTTTCGCAAGTGAGTTCCACACGCCCTGAAAGGGCAGAAGCCCCTAGCCCAGGGAGGGCACTGAAAAAGTAAAATCCACTTTCAGATTGAAAGTTAATGACGGATAAATCGTAGTTTTATCCTTCTTTTTCTGTCAAATACAGCCTTATTAAGACGATTTATGGAAAGAGAAGTTATAAATCGTAACCTTTTTCCGTTTTAGTCCTTAAAAATGGGGACTTTTTCAGTGCCCTCCCTGGGCTAGGAGCTTTTGGGCCTTCAGCCCGTACTTGAACCACATGCGCACGTTCAGTAAAGAACATAGATGTTTTTGTTAAGAAATAGTAAAATCGGCTTTTCCCGTGCAAGGATTAGCCGATTTTTCATTTTATCTTCAGAACTCACGATTCAGATTCCGATTCGGGAACTGCCTTTTAAAGAGGAACAGTCCCTTTGGGTTCAGGAGCGTTGAGTCATTAAAATGAACCAATAAATTAGAGAAATATGAACAAGAAAGTATTTAGTGCAGCTATTTTAGCTTCAGCTGCAATGGCAATGACTTCTTGCAGCACTAGCAAGAATACACAGAATGAGAACGCAACAAAGGCTGAGAAGATAACAGAGGCAGAGGCTGCCCGTCCGTCGGCAGATGAGGAAATGGACGAGAGTTATCTTGTCCTCTCAGAGGCTCAGCAGAACATCGTGAAGAAGAACAACGATTTCGCTTTCAGACTCTATCAGCAGATCAGCGGTATGGATTCTGAGGTGGTTTCGCCAATGAGCATCGCCTATCTGATGGGAATGCTTGCGAATGGTGCCGACGGCAAGACTCAGCAGGAGATTCTGAAGGCAATCGGTTGCGAGGGCGTGAGCGTGAAGGACCTCAACGACTGTTATAAGGCGCTGATGCTTTCGGCTGGCAAGCTCGACAAGCAGACAACCGTAAACATTGCCAACTTTATCGCTATCAACAAGAATTTCACATTGAACAGCGATTTCGCTCGTACCGTGGCCGATTCTTATCAGGCGGGCGTGGAGAGCATGGACTTTACCAATTCAAAATCTGCCACTCGCATTAATGACTGGTGCAAGAAGCAGACTAAAGGCATGATTCCTAGCATCATCGACCAGGTAGACCCTACAGCCGTTTCTTACCTCCTGAATGCTATTTATTTTAATGGAATCTGGCAGGAGAAGTTTGATGCGAAGAATACCCGCCTCGAGAACTTCAGCGGTTACACCCGCGATATTAAGAAGGTGAACATGATGCACCAGAACAAGAAGTTTGCCTATACTGAAAATGATATGTTGCAGGCTGTAGAGCTGCCATACGGAAATGGAAATTATCAGATGACCGTTCTTCTTCCTAAGGCTGGCAAGAGCATCAGCGAGGTGATGAAGGAGATGAATGCTGATAAACTTCAGAAGTTGAGTAATGACATGGACCGTTGCCAGGTGGATTTGAAATTCCCTAAGTTTACCACAGAGATGGATTTGTCGCTCAACCAGATTATCAGTAAATTGGGCGCTCCAAGCATCTTCCAGCCAGGCACGGCAGATTTCAGCCGTTTTGCCAATGGCAGCTTCTACGTATCGAAGATGTTGCAGAAGGCAAAGATTGAGGTAAGCGAGCGTGGAACAAAGGCTGCTGCCGTAACAGCTGCCGTGATGCTGACCTCACTGGGTCCTAACGAGATGAAGCGTGTAGAGTTTCATGCCAACCGTCCATTCGTTTATTTCATTACTGAACGTAACAGTGGCGCCATTCTCTTCATGGGTCAGTTCCTTGGAGAATAATAACAGAGAATTTGCAGGTTCTTAAAACTAGAAAAGCGAAAGCCAAGTCCGTAATCCGGAATCTGGCTTTCGCTTTTTATTTTGCTTAATTCACTTGTTTACTCCTGAAACTTTTCAATGAACTCATCCTCTGTAATGATTGGAATATTGAGTTCATGGGCTTTCTTGTTCTTCGAACTCTGCGAAGCAGCATCGTTGTTAATCAGGAAGTTAGTACTCTTGCTCACGCTTCCCGTAACCTTGCCGCCCTGGCTTTCAATATAAGCCTTCAGCTCGTTGCGGTTCTTGTAATGATGCACATCTCCCGTTACGACGAAAGTCAGCCCCTGACATTTGTTTCCCGTTTCTACAGGCTCATGTTCCTCGATAATCAGCTCGGACAGTAGATGCTGCACATGCTGGAAATGAACATCGTCCTTGAACCAGGCGATAAACTTGGCACTCTTTTCAGGTCCAATACCATCAATGCTTGCAAACTCATCATCGAACATGCTCAGACGCGCCGTTTCTATCAGTTCCTTTACCTTGTAACGGCTGAGCAGTTTTTTAGCCACATCGCCGCCGCAGAGCGGAATATTCAAGGCGTAGAGCAGATGACGGCCGTCAGTATGGCGACTTTTCTCTACACTCTCCAGAAGATTGCTTACGCTCTTCTTGCCAAATCCTTCGAAACAGGAAATCTCGAACGCATAATTCTTCAGTTTGTAGAAATCTGCATATTCCCTGATAAAACCATGATTGATGAATTTCCAGACAGTCTGTTCTGAGATTCCATCAATATTGATTCCTTCCTTGCTGACGAAGCGGGCAAATTTCTTGAGTTGTTTGGCTGGGCAGGCTGCATTGGTGCAATGGAGAGTCTTAGTTCCGCTCTCACTCTCGCGCACTACGGCTGGCGCATGGCAAACCGGACATTCGGCGGGAATGACAAAACTCCCCACAACCTCTGTAATATTGATTACCTTCGGGATAATCTTATTGGCCTTGATGACCTGCAGTCTGGTTCCCTTGTCGCCAATGCCCAGACGCTCGCATTCGCTTACATTGCAGAGCGAGGCACGCTGCACGGTGGTTCCTTCAAGTTCTACCGGTTTGAAAACAGCTACAGGCGTGATGGTGCTGGCTGCGCACGACCATTCGATGTGGTCGAGTATGGTGTCAGCATGTTCATCTTGCCATTTAAAGGCAAATCCTGCCCTCGTAGCGTGGTGGCCTGTAACCGAACCGGTAGCTGCATAAACCGTATCATCGTAGCAAATCACCAGTCCGTCTACCGGGAAAGGATTCTTCTTGCTTGTCACCTTCTCCGTAAACTTGTCTATTTCCAGCTGGATATTTTCTGTGGTAGGGTGGTCAATACGCTCACGTTCTACAGGATTCATTCCCAGGTCTTTCAGCATCTGCATGCGTTCGCCCCATGAGGTAAGTTCCCGCTCAGTATAAACCAGGGTGAACGGAATCCATTGGATGTGGCGCTGTTTCACCTCTTCAATATCCTTCAGCGTGAGTGAGCCTGAAGCGAGGTTTCGTGGATTGGCGTAATCGCCTTCGCTTTCGATGATGAACTGTTCGAAATCAGTATACGAAATGACGGCTTCTCCTCTTACTACAAAATGTCCTTTCTCTGAAATGGTAGCAGGAATGCCTGAAATGGCTGGAGCCAAGTGGGTAATGTTGGTGCCGATGTGGCCGTTACCGCGGGTAACGATTTTGGTGAGTTTTCCGCCGTCATAGGTTACTACGAGGGTCAGTCCGTCCAGTTTCCATGAAATCCAGATAGGGCGGTCTTCTGCCCATTTTACAAGATCACTTACCTGTTTGGTCTTTGCCAGAGAGAGGGCGGCAAATTCATGCTCCTCTTTCTTTCCTACAATAGAATCTTCTGACACGCGATTAGTAGGGGAGTCAGGCAGAATTTCGCCTGTTTCCTCTTCCAATCTCTTGAGCTGGTCGAAAAGGGCGTCCCACTCATAGTCGGTCATGAGTTCGCCTTTTCCGTTATAATAACTATCCGAAGCTTGGTTGAGTCTTTCAACCAAGCTCTTCATCTGCAATAGTTTCTCTTCCATAATGAATGTTTGAGGATGTTTATCAAATGTTGTGTTTTTCGATGGTCAGGAATTATTCTGCAGGTTCCATGGCTATGGAGAGTTTTTCAAAGGCGAAACGCTGACCTCTGTTTCCTCCATAGTTTACACGTCCGCAGATGCAGAAACCCATCGAAGACAGAAGGTTAATCATCGGCGTATTGTCAAAGTTGGTGTCAACCTTGATGCTAGGTATTTTTTCTACCTCGCACATGCTGTTCACCTTACTGATGAAAATACGCGCCAAACCTTCACGCTGGAAACTAGGCAACGTGGCAAAGCGATGTATTACATAATAATCGCCATCAGTAATCCAGTTGCCTACTAATTTCTTATATTTGGGTTCACCATTCAATATGACTGCTCCATAGACAACCACCTCTTCGTTTACTGTCAGAACGAAGGCGTTGCCATTTTCTATGTCTTTTCTGATGTCTTTTTCTGATGGATATTCCTCAGTCCATTGGTGACGTCCTGATTCTATCATACTTTGGCGAGCCTGGTCGATGACTTTCCAGCAAGCAGCAAAGTCCTTTATATACGCCGGTCTGAAGTTTGTCTTCATATTTATTACGCTTTTATTATTCGGGTGCAAAATTAACAAAAAAAAACGAATTAAACTAAAAAACGGAGGAAAAACTTCACTTTTTTGTTCGTTTTCCTCCGTTTTTCTTGTTTCCTGCTCATTTTGAGCTATTTTTCCTTTGCTTTTTGCTAAGAACTGGGCAGAATAAGATTCTGCAATATTTGTTCTGAAGATAGACTTCTGTTCTGCTTGTCTACTTCTTTAATCTGTTTTATGCCAGACATTTGTCGAGCTCAGCAATGATAGCATCTTTCTGTTCCTTGATATGCTGACCGATGAATACGATTTTTATCATGCGGTCGCCCAATTCCTGATCCCATTCCTTCTGCAGCTGTGGGTTATTCATCAAGACCTGGGCGAGTTCGTCCTTCGGCATGGTAGCCAACCATTGGCCAGCCTGCTTTACAGTCTTCTGCTTGCCAGCCTGTTCGAACACGTAGCACATGTCGCGCTCATCATCGAAATAGCAGATTCCCTTGGCGCGAACCACGTCTCTAGGCCATTTTCTTGCTACGAAATCATCGAAGAGACCCAGGTCGAAAGGCTTGCGACGATAGTAAACGAAGGTGCCGATTCCGTATTCCTCAACTTCTCCGCCTTCATGATCATGGTCATGGTCATGATCGTGATGATGGTGATGATGATGATGTTCATGCTCGTCATGATCGTGGTCATGGTCATCGTGGTCATGATGATGATGCTCATGTTCGTCTTCCTCGTCATGATCGTGATGATGTTCATGTGCTTCTTCTTCATCATCTTCTTCATGCTCTTCGTTTCTTTCTGATTCAATCTCCTGAATCCAACCGGCTGAAGTGGATACGGTTTCCCAATCAAACTTCTTAGTGTTGACAATCAGATTCAAGTCAACGTCACCATAGTTGCATTCAAAGATTTCTGCCTTAGGCTGGATGGCACGGATAATCTGCTTCAGGTGCTCCAGCTCCTTAGGCTCAACCTCAGCTGCTTTGTTCAGGAGAATGATGTTGCAGAACTCAATCTGCTGGATGACGAGCGAAGCCAAATCTTCCTCATCCATATTCTTCTTCATCAGGTCGCTGCCGTTGGAGAATTCATCCTTCATGCGCAAAGCATCTACTACGGTAACGATGCTGTCAAGGCGCAGAATGCCATTCTCGATGTACTGAGGACCGAGGGATGGGATAGAGCAGATGGTCTGTGCTATAGGAGCAGGCTCGCAGATTCCGGAAGCCTCGATGACAATGTAATCGAAACGCTTCATGTCTACGATTTCCTTGAGCTGTTCTACCAGGTCCATCTTCAATGTGCAGCAGATGCAACCATTCTGGAGAGAAACGAGCGAATCATCTTTCTGACCGACTACGCCACCTTTTTCTATCAAGGCTGCATCAATATTGACTTCACCAATATCGTTGACGATGACGGCAAACTTAATACCTTTTTCGTTAGCTAAAATCTTGTTGAGAAGGGTTGTCTTTCCACTACCCAGGTAGCCTGTCAAGAGCAATACAGGCACTTCCTTCTTTGCGTTCATATTAAAATATTTTAATGTTATACTTCTTAAACCCAGTCTGCTGATAATGCTGCTTTCTCGGGCAGCTGTCATCTGGCAGTCTGACGGTTTTGCGAAACTGCAAAGATTGTGCCACACCTTATTTTTTTGCCATCTTTTTTTCGTACACCCCTTTTTTGTCAGTTATCTTGAGTTATTTTTAGGTTATATTTCATGTTTTTCTCATTTTTCTTTGGTAGTTTCAACTAGAAATAGTATATTTGCAGAGAAAATGTGTTTCAAACAGCACATAAACTTAATGAATAAACATATTTAATATACATAAGTAAGTTAAGATGAAAAAGTTTAAGGTTTTAGTTTTGACGGTTGTGGCAGCTCTTGCGCTGTCATCTTGCGGCACTACTCAGACGGTGCCTCTGACCGGTCGCACTCATCGCATCTCTGTATCTGATGAGCAGGTTCTCAGTCTGTCTAATCAGGAATACACAAAGTACATGGCTTCTGCCAAGAAGTCGACCAATGCAGCCAATACGGCGATGGTTCAGCGAGTAGGAAAAAGACTTGCCAATGCTGTTGAACTCTATTTGAAGCAGAACGGATTTGAAGCCGACGTGAAGAATTATTCATGGGAATTCAATCTGGTACAAGATAAGTCTGCCAATGCATTCTGTATGCCTGGCGGTAAAATCGTGGTTTATGAAGGACTTTTGCCTTACACTCAGAATGAAACCGCTTTGGCAATAGTTTTGGGTCACGAAATAGCTCATGCTGTGGCTAAACATAGTGCTGAGCAGCTCACCAAACAGCAGAATCAGCAAACCGGTACAAGTATCCTGGGAACTGTGTTGAACCAGACAGTAGGTAATGGTGTAGGTAATGTGGCAAGTGCAGTTGCCGGACAGTATTTCTCATTCCGCAATCTGAAGTATTCCCGTGATAATGAAACCGAGGCAGATTACATGGGGCTTATCTTCGCTGCCATGGCTGGTTACGATCCTCAGCAGGCCATTCCTTTCTGGAAGAGAATGTCACAGGGCTCAAGCAGCAATCAGAGTGATATTTTCAGTGATCACCCTTCAGACGCCAAGCGTATTGCTGCCTTGCAGAAGGAAATGCCTACCGCACTGAAGTATTATAAACCTCAGACAACTTATAAGGTAGCTTCTACGAGCAAGACTTCTACAACCAAGAAGACCAGTAGAAAAAAGAAGACTACAACCCGCAGAAAATAAGGAATTTTCCGAATCTCTCGAATCTGAAGAATCAAATTAAAATAGTTAAGTATGGAGTATTTATCTCATAACCTTTGGCTGGTATGGACGTCGGTGATGTTCATCTGCCTCATCTTAGAGTTGTCTTCCGGCGATTTCTATGTTACTTGTTTTGCCATTGGTGCGCTCATCAGCATTCCTGTGGCATTAGTAGGAGCACCTTTCTGGGTGCAGGTAGTGGTTTGGGCTATCTGCTCTATGCTTAGCATCTGGTTGGTTCGTCCGCATCTGCTGAAATCGCTACACAAGGGTGGGGAAGACCGCCGCAGTAACGCCGATGCGCTGGCAGGACAGATTGGGGAAGTAACCGAGATGATTCCTGCCGGAGGATATGGTAGAGTGAAGCTGGATGGAGATGATTGGAAAGCGGAAGCTCCGCATCTTGCCGAACCGCTTGCTGTAGGCGATAAGGTTCGAATCTTAGGTCACGAATCTATCATCCTCAAGGTAGAAAAAGTTTAGGTAGGAAAAGTTTAGATTCAACATTATTCACTTAATCGTATAAACATCATGAACATAGGAATTTATGTGCTGGTGGCTCTAGTAGCACTTGCACTCGTAGTGGTTAAGAAAACCATCGTCATCATCCCTCAGAGTGAGACGAAAATCATAGAGCGTCTCGGACGATATTTTGCTACGCTCAAGCCGGGTATTAATATCATCATTCCTTTCATTGACCATGCCAAGGATATTGTGGCGATGAGAAACGGAAGATACCTTTATACAAACAGCATCGACCTTCGTGAACAGGTCTACGATTTCGACCGTCAGAATGTAATCACTAAGGATAATATCCAGATGCAGATAAATGCGTTGCTCTATTTCCAGATTGTGGACCCATTCAAGAGTGTGTATGAAATCAACAATCTGCCAAACGCCATAGAGAAACTGACCCAAACTACCTTGCGTAATATAATAGGTGAGATGGAACTTGACCAGACTCTTACCTCCCGCGATACGATTAACACCAAACTCCGTGCGGTTTTGGATGATGCAACCAATAAGTGGGGAATCAAGGTTAACCGAGTAGAGTTGCAGGATATTACACCTCCTGAGAGTGTGCTCCAGGCGATGGAAAAGCAGATGCAGGCTGAACGAAACAAGCGAGCTACCATCCTGACTTCTGAAGGTGAGAAGGAAAAGCAGCGCCTGCTCTCAGAAGGTGAGAAGGCTGCCATCGTGAACAAGGCTGAGGCTGCCAAACAGCAGGCTATCCTGAATGCAGAAGGTGAGGCTACTGCCCGCATCCGTAAGGCTGAGGCCGAGGCTATTGCCATTCAGAAGATTACGGAAGCTGTAGGGCAGAGTACGAATCCAGCCAACTATCTCTTGGCCCAGAAATACATCAGCATGATGCAGGAAGTGGCTCAGGGTAAGGATAATAAGGTGGTTTATCTGCCATACGAGGCAACCAATCTCTTGGGTTCTATCGGAGGAATCAAAGACCTTTTCAAGGGATAAAGACCTCTGAGTCAATGGATAATGCCATTTGACTCAAGATTGGCTCAAAAAATAAAGCACTCTGAATATCAGTAAACTGCAAGTTCAGTAAGTAAAAAATATAAAACAGGATAAAAATGAAGAAAATCTGTATCGTTGCAGGCGCAAGACCTAACTTTATCAAGGTTGCGCCCGTAATTAGAGCAATTCGTAATGCTCAGGAAGCTGGTAACGAAATCAGCTATCAGTTGGTTTACACAGGAAAAGAGGATGATCCGACTTTGGAATCTTCTCTTTTCGATGACTTAGGCATTCAGAAACCGGATGCTTATCTCGGCGTAGACTGTCCAAACATGAACGAACTTACCGGACAGGTGATGGGTCAGTTTGAGCGCTATCTGCAGCAGAATGCTACAGATGTTGTCATTGTGGTTGATGATCTGGCTTCAACCATGGCTGTGGCTATTGTTACCAAGAAGCAGGGGGTGCAGCTTGCTCATATTGCAGCCGGAACCCGCAGTTTTGACATTACCATGCCAAAGGAAATCAACCGTCTGGTGATTGATGGCTTGTCAGATATTCTCTTTACCGCTGGCATTTCAAACAACAGCATCGCCAACAAGGAAGGTGCAGAATTGTCTAAGGTTTACATGGTAGGAAATGTGCTTATCGACAACATCCGCTTCCTTCAGTCTAAAATGCAGCGTCCTGAAGTCATGGACGAGTTTCATCTGAAAGAAGGTGAATATATGGTTTTGACCTTGAACCGCAAGGCCATCGTCAATAACATTGATGAGATGAAATCGCTCATTTCTGTCATAGATGAAGAGGCGCGCCAGGCTGGAGTGAAGGTGATTGCTCCGCTTCGAGGTAAAGCCTTGGGCTTCGTGCTCGCATTCAAGGCTTATCAGGAAGAGAGTAATCATCAGAGTGGAATCCAGGTGGTTCAGCCGCTCGATTATCTGTCGTTTGCTTATCTTACAGCTCACGCCAAAGGTGTGATTACCGATTCGGGTAATGTGGCTGAAGAAGCTACCTTCAATGGGGTCCCTTGCATTACGCTCAACAGCTATACTGAGCATATTGAAACCGTAAAGGTGGGTACAAACGAACTGGTTGCTGAAGATCCGGAGTTGCTGAAGCAATCTATGCAGAAACTTCTGAAGGGTGAATGGAAGAAAGCGGGCATTCCTGACAGATGGGATGGCCGCTCAGCAGAAAGAATAGTCCAGATTCTCGCTGAATAGAATCTAAACTCATAGGTATAATCTCATGGAGAGAGATAATTCTATGTAAACTGATTCTTTTCAGAATAAACTTAGAGGTTCACTTCAATATGATTATATTGAAAAGTGAACCTCTTTCTTTTTATGCTTTATCTTTTCCTTAATCTTTTTCAGGCGCCTTTGGCACAGGATAGTCGTATTGCTTGAAATAGGACGGCGTCTTATTATCATACCATACTCCTTCTACGTTTAAGCCGATAGAGAAAGTCTTTTTGGAATTGGTGTATCTTACACCGGCTCCTAAAACGTTGGCGCCAGGTACTCCCATTCCGTAGCCACCCGGCATGATTCCTCTTCCCATACCCCAAGGATACATTCCGTAGCCCCAAGGCGAATAGCCGTATGGGCCATAGCCATAACTGCCATAACGGCCGTAGAGAGAATTGTAATTGTTGGCAACACTAAGCTGACCGTAAACGTAAGCCTCCCAATGCTCATTAAACTGGTAGCCCAGAATGCCGTAGACTCCACCGTCATGATAACTGTCTCCACCATAGTTTACGTTGTTGATATAAGTGCCCAGAGCCAGCCAGAGTTTGCTGTCTTTGGTGAGTGGCGTTAGGTAGGTTGCATCGATGGTCTGGGTGAAACCGCCTCTGTGAGGCACATTCTTGCCGAATGTGGCAAAGGCAGAAAGATCTACCGAGAGATTCAATCCCTTGTGCAGCCCCCAGCCATAGCCCAACGGATAACTCAAGCCGTTGGTAAGGTTGGAGATGGGATTATTATAATAGGTGCTGTCTAGCGAAGCATCACCCAACAATCCGTTTTTGCCGAGAGTTTCTTTCTTATCTGATAGTCGGGCAGGAGTCATATATGCATTCTTCACCGGTTTTCCCTGATAAATCATAGGTTTTCCTGCCTGGTAAACCGTATCGCCAGGCAGCAACCATTCTTCGCGCGGACTGTCCGGACTGTGCAATGGTCCGAAGCTTACCTGTTGCTGTGCACTTGCTTCTGTAGTGAGGAAAGTGCAAAAAGCGATGATAATATATGTTTTTTTCTTCATAATTGATTGCATTTTCTGTCTTCTGGTGCAAAGATAGGAAGAATGTATGAAACAAAGTAACTTTTCCCGCATAAAAAATCAATTTTTTAGAATAAAATCATTATCTTTGCATCCGATAACATAAATAGATGTAAAATTATACAAAAATATGAAGAAGATAATCAGATTATTGACACTCGCTCTTCTTACGGTGCCTGTTACGACATTCGCTCAGAGTGAAGGCAATCAGAACACATCAGAACCAGCCGGAAAAGTTGTGGCGTCTAAGCCCGATTCTCTGCTAGACTGGGAAACACCGCACGATCCAACTTGCCCTCAGGTGTTGCTGGAAACTACGATGGGCAACATTCTCGTGGCTCTCTACAACGATACTCCCAAGCATCGGGATAATTTCCTGAAACTTGTCAATTCGGGCTATTATGACGGTTGCATCTTTCAGCGTGTCATCAAGAATTTCATGATTCAGGGTGGCGATTATTCATGCAGAAAGGTGAACATGGAAAAGCCGCAGAAGTTTGATGTAAACTATACGGTTCCGGCAGAAATCATCTATCCTAAATATTATCATAAGCGCGGACAGCTCTGTGCTGCTCGCGAAGGAGATGATGAAAATCCGACCAAAGCTTCGGCGCCTACTGATTTCTACATCGCCTGGGGCAGAAATTTTTCTCCACGGCAGATGGAATATTATGTAGAAAAACTGAAACGGGACGGCAAGTATTACGCCATTCCTTCAGAACAGTTGCAGAAGGGCTACATCAAGCATGGTGGTGTTCCTCACCTTGACAACGGCTACACTGTATTCGGAGAGGTGCTTGAAGGCATGGATGTGGTTGATAAGATTCAGAATGTAGCTACCGATAAGGCGAACAACGACAGACCTCTCACGGATGTCATCATCCTGAAAGCCAAACAGGTGAAGTAACTTTCGGATGGTAAACTGAAGAAATAAGTAACTGAGCCCATTAAAAGGAAAAAATCGATAAGTAAAAATATTAAATACGAGAAAAATGAAGTCATTAAAGGAATTATATAGAATAGGTAAGGGACCATCGAGCAGTCATACGATGGGACCTCAGCGTGCAGCCAAACTTTTTCTGGAGCGTTGCCCTAACGCTTCTTATTATGAAGTAACCCTCTATGGAAGTCTGGCAGCTACAGGTAAGGGACACATGACTGATGTGGCAATAGAAGAAGTGCTCAAACCTCATAAAACTGTGAATATTATCTGGCAGCCACAGACTTTCCTGCCTTATCATCCCAACGGAATGAAATTTGTGGGCAAGGATCTGAACGGCGATATTATTGATGAATGGACCGTTTACAGTATTGGTGGTGGAGCCATATCAGATGGTACTGCCGGCAACGAAGAGCTGGGCGCCAAGGATGTTTATGATCTGAACAAGCTCGCCGACATCAAGCAATGGTGCTATGATAACGGACGATCATTCTGGGAGTATGTTGAGAAATGCGAATCGGAAGATATCTGGGATTATCTCGATATGGTTTGGCAAACGATGAAGCAGAGCATCAGGAATGGTTTGGACCATGAAGGTGTTTTGCCTGGTCCGCTGAAGCTACAGCGTAAGGCTGCTACCTATTATATAAAGGCGAAGGGTTACCGTGCTTCCCTGCAGAGCCGCGGCTTGGTTTATGCTTATGCGCTGGCTGTGAGCGAAGAGAATGCTTCGGGTGGCACCATCGTTACAGCTCCTACCTGTGGCGCCTGTGGTGTATTGCCAGCAGTACTCTACCACATGTTTACTTCTCATGATATGAGTGAACAGCGCATCTTGAGAGCCTTGGCTACAGCCGGATTGGTGGGCAACATCGTAAAGCAGAATGCTTCTATCAGTGGTGCTGATGTAGGTTGTCAGGGCGAGGTAGGTGTTGCATGCGCCATGGCTTCGGCTGCAGCCTGTCAGCTTTTCGGAGGCAGTCCGGCTCAGGTAGAATATGCTGCCGAAATGGGATTGGAGCATCATCTCGGAATGACCTGCGACCCGGTTTGCGGACTGGTTCAGATTCCTTGCATCGAGCGAAATGCCTTTGCTGCCGCCCGAGCTTTGGATGCAGACCTCTACGCTTCCTTCTCAGATGGCCATCATACCGTATCTTTCGACCGTGTAGTTGAAGTAATGCGACAGACGGGTCATGACCTACCTTCGCTTTACAAGGAAACAAGCGAAGGCGGTTTGGCAAAGGGATTTCCAAGAGACATTTAACCATGAGATTCAGTTTCCGAAAGTGAACTCTACACGCCCTGTAAGAGCAAAAAGCTTTGATTATACCTTGATGCAACGAAGCTTTTGCCCTTGCAGGGCGTGATGTATTTGGGGCTTTCAGACCTTTCTTTTATTTTGGCACGCTATTTGTTAGCCCCCTTTCCAAACAATAATAAAGTAAATACGAATAAAAACATTTTATATTATGGCACAGAAAGGTAATATTGGTGTAACGACAGAGAATATTTTCCCTGTTATCAAGAAATTCTTATATTCAGATCACGACATCTTCCTCCGTGAGATGGTTTCAAACGCCGTAGATGCTACACAGAAGTTGAAGACTCTTGCAGCTCAGGGCGATTTCAAGGGCGAGATAGGCGACACAACCGTTCGTGTCTCTCTCGATGAGAAGGCTGGAACCTTGACTATCAGCGACCATGGTATAGGTATGACTGAGGAGGAAATCGATAAATATATCAACCAGATTGCATTCTCAGGCGTAACTGACTTCCTCGACAAGTATAAGGAGAATGCCAACGCCATCATCGGCCACTTCGGTCTCGGCTTCTATTCTTCTTTCATGGTAGCCAGCAAGGTAGAAATCATCACTAAGAGCTACAAAGAGGGAAGCAAGGCTGTAAAGTGGAGCTGCGATGGTTCACCTGCTTTCGAAATCGAAGATGCAGACAAGGCTGAGCGTGGTTCAGACATCATCCTCCATATTGCTGATGATTGCAAGGAATTCCTGCAGAAGAGCAAGATTGAGGAACTTCTGAACAAGTACTGCAAGTTTATGGCCGTGCCTGTTGCTTTCGGCAAGAAGACCGAGTGGAAGGACGGCAAGAATGTGGAGACTGATGAGGATAACATTATTAATAATGTGGAGCCTCTCTGGACCAAGACTCCTAGCACCTTGAAGGATGAGGACTACAAGAAGTTCTATCACACCCTTTATCCGATGCAGGACGACCCGTTGTTCTGGATTCATCTGAATGTAGACTTCCCATTCAATCTCACGGGTATTCTCTACTTCCCACGCATTAAGAGCAGCATCGACATGCAGCGCAACAAGATTCAGCTCTATTGCAACCAGGTGTTCGTAACCGACCAGGTAGAAGGCATTGTACCAGAATTCCTCACATTGCTTCATGGTGTAATCGATTCACCGGACATTCCGCTGAACGTTAGCCGCAGTTACCTTCAGAGCGACAGCAACGTGAAGAAGATTTCTACCTACATCACCAAGAAGGTAGCCGATCGTTTGAACTCTATCTTCAAGGAGAACCGCAAGGAGTTTGAAGAGAAATGGGATGATCTCAAGATCTTCATCAACTACGGAATGCTCTCTCAGGAAGATTTCTACGAGCGCGCAAAGGACTTCGCACTTCTGAAAGATGTTGAGGGCAAGTACTTTACTTTCGAGGAGTACAAGACGCTGATTAAGGACAATCAGACCGATAAGGACGGCAACCTGGTTTATCTCTATGCCAACAATAAGGAAGAGCAGTATTCTTACATCGAAGCTGCCAAGCAGAAGGGTTATTCTGTACTCCTGATGGAAGGTCAGCTCGATACGCCGATGGTAAACATGCTGGAGCAGAAGCTGGAGAAGAGCCGCTTTACACGTGTTGACGCCGACATCATCGACCGCCTCATCGTGAAGGAAGATGCTAAGAAGACCGATTTGAGCAAAGAGCAGTCTGACAACTTGACAGAAGTATTCCGCTCTCAGATGCCTCAACTCGAAAAAACAGAATTCTTTGTTGAGATTCAGGCTTTGGGCGAACAGAACCAGCCAGTGCTCATCACTCAGAACGAGTACATGCGCCGTATGAAGGCGATGAGCCAGTTCCAGGCAGGCATGAACTTCTACGGTCAGATGCCAGACAGCTACAACATCGTACTGAACTCAGACCATGCTCTGGTAAAGAAGGTATTGGAAGATGCTGAGGCCAACACTGCTGAAACATTGAAGCCAATCCTGGCAGAAATCAAGGGTCAGGAAGCTCGCCTTGCCGTACTCCATCAGGAGCAGAACAAGAAGAAGCCAGAAGAGATTACCCAGCAGGAGAAGGATGATGTTCACAATACAGAGAAGGCCATCAGCGATGAGAAGGCTAAGCGCAACGAAATCATCTCGGGCTATGCTAAGAACAACAACATTGTTCACCAGCTCATCGACCTCGCCCTGCTTCAGAACGGTATGTTGAAGGGTGCTTCGCTCGACGCATTCCTCAAGAGAAGCGTTGATATGATTAAGTAATCCAACCTGTAAAAAGGTTTGAATTAAGAAATAAAACTTTGCGATGCGTAACATTTCATGTTACAAATTGTATCTATCATATGTGCTAAATGTTTCAAAACGAACATTTAGCACATTTTTTTTCGCTTTCCTTTGGTGGCTTTCCTTTTTTTTATTACCTTTGCAATATCGATAAACGAAAAACATGATTAAAAAAATCGCCATCATGGAACAAACAAATTCAAATTACAGCATTATTGCTGATTATTACTCTGAACACTACAACGAGCTGAAGTTGTATGTCATGTCCCGTTCGCTTCCGGCAGACGAGGCTGAAGACATCGTGCAGAATACTTTTGTGCGATTACTTCGAGGCGATAAGATGATTACGCCTGTTACTTTACCTTGTTTTGTATACACCATTGCCAAGAATCTGATTATCGATTATTACCGTCGCAAGCATAAGATTGAGGAGTATGAACACTTCCTGGGAGCTAGCGACTGGATGGGAAGATATGATGTTGATGGCGAATCTGTTTTCTCTGCCCAGCAGATCAACGAGATTCTGGAGCGTGGCATTGCCCGGCTCACGGAGAAGAGAAGCAAGGTTTACCGCCTGAATCTCTTCGAAGGAATGCAGGTGAGCGAGATTGCCCAAAGTCTGAACCTCGGATATAAAGCGGCTGAGAACCGTCTGACTCTGGCTAGAAAAGAAATAAGAGATTATATGAAAAAAGAGTTGGCTAGTTAAAATGCTAGTCAACTCTTTCTGTTTATTCTTACTGCCTTGCAGAAAGGCAATTCTTAGCTATTTTTTTAGTTTTCCTTAAAACCGATTACTCTTGTCAAACCTTTATCAAGATAAAAGGTTTGGGTTACTTCCTGCTTCTCGCCCTGATGGTTGGTCAGCTTGTATGTAGCCCTTAAATATAATAAGGTGTCGGGATAAGCTGCATCATTATAATCAATATTCTTCTTGACGTAAGGCAGTTTGCTGACATTTTGTCGCATCACCTTCATCTGGCCGAAACTGATCATGGCGGTAGGAGTGAGGCGGGAGAACCGCTCATAGCTGCAGTCCTGATCAACGAGGTTTTCATCAAGAAAATCCTTGACCAGAGATTGAGCCTTGTGCTGATCGCCACACGAGGTGAACATCAGCACAAGTCCTGAAACCATGACAAACATCATTTTCTTTATCATAGACATCTTCTTTTTATTTAGCCACGCTGCGGAGAATCTCCAGCAAATGGTCCCAAACCATCTCTACTGTAGGAATGAGAAGAGCCTCGTCTGGGGTGTGAACATTGCGAAGGGTAGGACCGAAACTTACCATATCGAGCTCAGGATAACGCTCTGAGAAAAGACCACACTCCAAACCGGCATGAATACCCTTTACCAATGGCTTTTTGCCGAAGAGCTTTTCGTAAGCCTTCACAGCCAGGTCGGTAAGCTCGCTGTTGGCGCGCATCTTCCAAGCAGGATACTTGTCGCCTACAGTTACCTCGGCGCCAGCCAGAAGGAAGGCTGCCTTTACGGTGTTGGTCATGTTCTCCAGATTGCTCATCACGTTACTTCGCTGAGAAGCTACGATGTTGATGCTGTTTTCATCGGTCATCACGCTTGCCACATTGCTTGAGGTTTCTACCATCCAGGCAATCGCCTCATCCTGACAGGTAGTAAGCGGACCGTTGTCTACAGCCTGGAGAGCCATTACGAACTTGTCAGCTACAGCTTTCTCTATGACAGGTGCAGCATCGCTGCTGCTCATATTGAACTGCATAGCCTGTTCGGTTACGTGGAATTCATCTTCTACTTCTGATGCAAAGATGTTCCAGTCGGCACGAACCTGTTCCTTATCAGAATTCTTTACGGCGAAAACAATCTTTCCGTCGCGAGGAATGGCATTGTGCATTTTGCCGCTGTTGAAGCTTACGAGGCGCAGACTTCCCTCCAGTTTCTCATTTTCGAGGAAGAGGAAGCGGGCAAGAATCTTGATGGCATTGGCGCGCTTCTTGTTGATGTCATCGCCCGAGTGACCACCGTTGAGCCCCTTCAGCGAAGCTTCCATGAAGAAATAACCCGCAGGAGCCTCTTCGCGTGAGAAGTGGAAAGTGGCATGGGTTGTCTGACCACCGGCGCAGGATACGAAGATTTCGCCCTCATCCTCTGAGTCAAGATTGATGAGCATCTTTCCGGTCATAAAGCCCGCCTTCATGCCGTGAGCACCGGTCAGTCCGGTTTCCTCATCACGTGTAAAGACGCACTCGATAGGACCATGCTCAATATCGTTGCTTGCCAGGATAGCCAGCTCGATGGCGCAGCCTATACCGTCGTCAGCACCCAATGTAGTGCCTTTTGCCTTAAGCCATTCTCCGTCTACGTAAGTCTGGATGGCGTCTTTGTGGAAATCGAAATCAACATCTACCAGTTTATCGCAAACCATGTCCATGTGGCTCTGCAGGATGATGGTTTCAGCATGCTCGTAGCCTGGAGTGGCAGCTTTACGGATGAGCACATTACCGGTTTCATCTACCAGCGTTTCGAGCTGATGAGCCTCTCCGAAAGATTTCAAAAACTCAATCATGTTCTCCTCGTGCTTTGAAGGACGAGGTATTTCGTTGATTTTTGCGAACTGCTCGAACACGAGAGCAGGCTTCAATTCACTTTTATTCATTTATTTTCTATTATTTTGTTTTGATAAAACATTTATTTCTGCTATTTTGTTTTGGTTATTCCCAAAAAAATAGTACCTTTGCACCCAAAAGTGCACTAAGGCACTGCAAAGGTAATAAAAATGATAAAATTAATGTTATTAAGCGTGTTAATAATTGCTATTTGCATGGCATTATTTTGCGTAAAGTTGATTTTTAAGAAGAACGGCAAGTTCTCTTCCCAGCATGTGCACGACAATCCGGGCTTGCGCAAGCAGGGCATTCATTGTGTGGTGGATCAGGACCGTGAGGCAAGGGAAGCCAACAAAGCTTATTAGAAAATAGTAATAATATAATATGATAGAAAAAATGAGAAAGAACATTTTGAGTTCAGTGGCAATTGCAGCTGTTGCTGCCCTGTCATTGGCATCATGCAACAAATCTCAGCCTCAGGTAGAGGCTAAGTCAGAGAGCAAGGCTCCTGCTGAATTGAAGATTGCTTATGTAGAGGTAGACTCTATCATGACTCAGTATACCTTTGCTAAGGAGTATTCTTCTATCTTGGAGAAGAAGGGTCAGAACATTCAGGCTACTATTGCGCAGAAGGGTCAGCAGCTCCAGGCTGCAGCAGCCAACTTCCAGCAGAAGATTCAGCAGAATGCTTACACCCGCGAGCAGGCTGAGGCTATCCAGGCTGGACTGCAGAAGCAGAACAACGACCTGCAGGGCTTGCAGCAGCGCTTGAGCAACGAGTTTGCTGCTGAGCAGGAGAAGTACAACAAGGCGCTCCACGACAGCATTGCCAACTATCTTGCCCGCTACAACAAGGATAAGAAGTATAGCATCATCTTCTCTAAGAGCGGCGATAATCTGCTCTATGCTGACAAGGCTTACGATATTACAAAAGAGGTGATTTCCGGCTTGAACAAGGCTTACAAGGGTAAGCTGAAGAAAGAGGAGGCTGCTCCAGCTAAAAAGTAAGAGAAATGCTTCGTAAGGAAAGATACGATTTTATATTGAATCATTTCAGAAGTGCGCTGCCGAATGTAACTACCGAGTTGCAGTTCGGTAGCGCATTTCAGCTTCTGGTGGCTACCTTGCTTTCTGCGCAATGCACCGACAAACGCATCAACATGGTTACGCCTGCTCTCTTTGCCCGTTATCCTGATGCGCAGCACATGGCACAGGCGAGCGAGGAAGATATTTATGAGTTGATCAGTTCGGTGAGTTATCCGAATGCCAAGGCGAAGCATCTTGCTGAAATGTCTCGCCAGCTGGTTGAGATGTTCGGAGGTGAGGTACCTGAGGCTGCGGATGATTTGGAGAAGTTGGCAGGAGTGGGGCGCAAGACGGCGAATGTGATTCGTGCCGTATGGTTCGGTCATGCTACGATGGCGGTGGATACGCATGTTTACCGTGTGAGTCATCGTATGGGGTTGGTGCCGAAAACGGCAGATACGCCCCGAAAAGTAGAAGATTATCTGATGAAACACATTCCGGCTGAGGATATTCCGAATGCGCATCATTGGATTCTGCTGCATGGCAGATATATTTGCAAGAGTACGAAACCGCTCTGCGATAAATGCTTTTTTAATGAATATTGCCCAAAACTACTAAAGGACAGCAAACTTTAGAAATAGTTAAAGTTATTCAAGTTTCGCATGTAAGTTCCACACGCCCTGAAAGGGCAGAAGCCCCTAGCCCAGGGCATCGCCCTGGGTAATT
>ERZ779851.670-NODE-670-length-33652-cov-12.224574_pt1 | contig 33652 bp, 38 predicted proteins | sample MGYA00511094_ERZ779851 | MGnify/ENA primary metagenome ERZ779851 (study PRJEB29588, sample SAMEA2155512) | human gut metagenome | biome: human gut; feature: human-associated habitat; material: faeces | place: Denmark | collected 2008/2010 ...
ATTTAATTATATTAATATTTAATTTACATAAAGTGTATGCCAAATGTTGACAAATGCTACTTGTTTATAGTATAATTTATATGTAATTATACATAGGACAAGTAGCATAAATTTTGATAAGAGAGGTGCTATTAAATGGAAAATTTTGTAGGAAAGCATTTTAGCATTACAGATCCACAAAATGTTAGAACTGTAGTATACGAAGTAAGCAAAACAGAAAAAGAGTTAGAAAAAAATTCTCCTAAATTTACTATACAAAGGTTAGATAGTACAGAAGAATATGTTGGAGAAAAAATACGTAAAACGTTTTATATAGATAATCCAAAACCAGAAGGAAATAGATTAGCTATATTCTCATTTGGCAAGGATAAAGTTGTTATAAACAATGGTGTATTAGACGGAGACAAGGTTATTATTGAAAAAACGCCACTTCCTTTTAATTTTAAGAAGTATTATGAAGAAGAGGATACGGAAGTAAGGGACTTTACATATACGCCAAATTTAAAAAGACCTATTACAATTATAGATTTAGACACAGTTGAAGAAGTAAAACCAGTTTTATACTTTGATGAAACAACAAACGAAGTAAAAGGAAAATGCAAATTAAAAGCACATAAGAATTACTTTGCCTTTGAAATAAGACAAGGAGAAGATGATGATTATATTTTAGTGGGTGGTAGCCCAGTATTTAAAAAGTAAGGAGGTAGTTGATGATGGGAATTGAAGAATTTGATCCTATTTCTCAACCAAAAAGATTAAAAAGTGCAACAGAATTAAGGAAATTACCAGCAGATAAAAAGCTAGTAATACCGGCAATAACAACTAAAAAGGAAAAAGAAGTAGAAGAAATAGAAAAATAGAAAACCAAAGAATAGGTGATTTTAATGGGAAATAAAATAAGTTATGCTTTAAAAAAATGCAAATCTGTTTTTATAATTGCGTTAATACTATGGATTATACTTTCCATAGTATTAATTGCGCCTGTTAGTATAAGTTGGGTTGAATCAATAGAAAAAGGCAATGGGAATTTTATTGAAAACTTATTTAACAGTAATTTTGGCAATATAGGAGCTAATTTGGGAAAAGCATTTTCAGGTGAATACATTGGAACTTATCTGAAATGTGAGTTATGGACAGCTATTATAATATTAGGTTTTGCTATAGTTGGTATGATAAAAACAATGCCGAAACATGATTATACAGATATTGAGCATGGATCAAGTGATTGGGCAAAAGGAGAACAATATTCTATTTTAAGTAAAAATAAAGGTATTTTACTTGCAGAAAAACATTTTTTACCAGTAGATAAAAGAGGAAATATAAATGTATTAGTAGTTGGACGGTTCAGGTTCTGGTAAATCTGCTTCATATGTTATTCCAAATGCATATCAATTACTAGGTTCATATGTATTTACGGATCCTAAAGGAGAGCTTTATGATAAAACAGCGGGATATCTACGAGAACAAGGCTATGATATAAAAATATTAAATTTAGTAAATCCAAAAAATAGCGATGGGTATAATCCATTAATGCATATAGAGAGTGAAATAGATGTTGATGTTATTGCAAACACTATAGTAAAAGGCCAAAAAATAGAAGGAAGCACATCAGATCCATATTGGGATGATATGGCAGAAATGCTACTTAAAGCATTAATATATTATTTGTTAGCAACAAGACCAGAAGAAGAACAAAATTTAGTAAGCTGTGCAGAATTAGTTAGAGCAGCAAATAGTAATGGAGGAGGAAACCTTCTTACAGAACTTATGAACCAATTACCATATGACCATCCAGCAAGAATGAATTACAAATCTATTGAAATTGCACCTGAAAAAACATATAGTTCTATTTTAAGTACTCTTCAATCAAAGCTAGGTAAATTTGATTCAAAGGAAATAGCAGAATTAACCTCAACGAACACAATAAATTTTGAAGATATTGGAAAAAGGAAAACAGCAGTATATGTTATATCATCAGATACACATGCAGCATATGATTTCTTACTTACAATATTCTTCTCACAAATGATACAAAGATTATATGATTTTGCAGATAGGAGTGGTGGACAACTTCCACAAGCTACATTCTTTATATTAGACGAATTTGCAAACATTGGTAAAATACCAGACTTTGATAAAAAAATATCTACCTCAAGAAGTAGAAAAATATCTTTTAGTGTTATATTACAAAATTTAGACCAATTAGAAGCAGTATATGAAAAATCAAACGAGACAATAATAGGCAACTGTGATACATGTATATTTTTAGGAAGTAACTCACAAAAAACAGTTGAATATTTTTCAAAAGAATTAGGAGAAAAAACAATATCACACGAAAGTTGGTCTATAAATAAAGATAAAAATATGTGGAGACAAGGTTTCAACAAATCAGATCAGATAATGGCAAGGGCTTTAATGACACCAGATGAATTAAGAAGATTAGACAATGATGTGTGCATTATTTTAGAAAAAGGTTTAAAACCAATAAAAGCAGAAAAGTATTACTACTTTAAATATGGAACTGCAAAATTAGTAGAAAAATATGCATGTAGCCATAATTCAGTTCCGCCAATAGATAGAGGGAAATGGAGAAAATATAATCCATACAATCCTTATGTTGAAGAAAAAGGAGAAGAAAAGGGAAAAGATACAAAAATAGAGTCACTAGACGACTTATTTGAAGAAACACCTGTAAATAAGCCAAAAGAGGAGAATAAGAAAATGAACTCAAAAAATGAATCTCTAGATAGCTTATTTGCAGAAACACCATCAAATAAAGTTGAAGAAAAAAAAGTTGAAACAAATAAAGAGGAAAGTAGCACATATGACTTGCAAAAAGAATTAGAAGCAAAATTTGATGAGCTTTTTGGATCATTTGATGATAACACATAAAAATAAGGGGAATAGAATGAATATAGGAATTGATATAGATGATACCATAAATAGATTGTCTGATATACTTCCACAATATGCAATAAAATATAATGAAGAAAATAAAATTGATTATGAAGTAGCAATTAATAGATGGGGATTTGAAGAGGCTTTTGGATGGGATGAAGACCATATAAAAAAGTTTTTAAATCAATATATTAAAAGATGTTATAATGAAGTTGGAATAAAAAATGAAGCACAAGAATATATAAATAAATTAAAAGAAGATGGAAACAAGATAATTATAATAACTGCTAGAGGAAGTCAACATTGTGGCGATATATATAATATTTCTAAAGACTGGTTTATAAAGCAAGGTATTAATATTGATAAATTAGAAGTTGAATGTCCACAAAAGGTGGAAAAGTGCAAAGAAAACAAAATAGATATATTTATTGACGATAATGTTCAAAACTGTAAAGAGGTACACGAAGCTTTGAACATTCCTGTATTATTATTTGATAGCATTTATAATCAAGAAGATACAACATTAAAAAGGGTACACTCTTGGAAAGAAGCATATGAGGAAATAAAAAAGACAATAAATGAATAAAACAAAGGCTTTTAGAATGAATCTGTTCAATCTGAATTTAAACAATTATTATTCTAAAAGCCTTAAATTTTTAATTAGGAATTTCAATATAAAATGAAGTCCCTTTTCCTTTCCTAGTTTCAAAACGTATATTTCCATTAAAATGTGCTCTAATATTTGAATAAGACATAAATAGACCAAGACCAGTTCCATTTTTACCTTTCGTAGTAGTCATTTCTTTAAATAGTTTTGATTTAACTGAATCTGGGATTCCATTAGCAAAGTCCTGAACCTTAATTACTAGAAGATTGTCCTTGCTATATATATTCAAAACAACCTTTTGATTAGGTGTGCCATTATAGGCTTGTATTGCATTAGAAATTATATTATTTGCAACCTGTACTAAGCTATTAACATTTCCCTTTACAACAGTATTTAAAGGAATTTCCAAGGTTTCCTCTAATTCTACTAATGAATGACTTAACTCGTGTTTCATAAGTATGTTAACCTGTCTTATAAAATCATCAATTGTAAAACTTGTAAATGTAGTATTATCAGAAAATGCTACAGCTTGACCTTTAACAGTAGTAATAACATCAGACATATATGAAAGATGAGTTTGTATTTTTTTAATCCATTCCTCCATATCATTAGCAATTTCTTTATGGTCACTAACTGTTACTTCAGGATCCCCAATAGAACTTCTGTATTCATTTATTAAATCTAGAATACCTTCGGTGGCGCCAGATATTGACATTATAGGAGTTTTAAGGTTGTGTGCAATTCCTCCTATCATTTGACCAAGTGTTGCCAAACGCTCTCTTTCTACTAATATATCTTGATTGTCTTTTATTGTTTTTACGTCTTCTTTATGCTGAGTAATGTCCTTAAATAATATAAGTGTTCCAAGGTAAGAGTTTTTATTTCTGATACTATTAATTTCTATATTAAAGTATTTTTTTATTTGTGTAAAATGTCTCTCAATATTAACAGTATTATTATTATTTTTAGTTGATGATATAAGGTTTAAAAAATCTTCATTTTTATTTTTACTATTAGATAATCTATCTAATAAATGACCAATATATACATTTCTAACCTCACTAGGTTTTAAAGAAAATAAATCTAAAAATGTTTTATTAAAGTCTGTTATATAATTGTCCCCATTTACTATAATATATCCATCGGACATTCTATCAACAATTCTTTGTAATGCAATAGGTGCAACCTTAAGGAAGTCAAACTTCGAAATTGCAAGAGTAATAAATATACTAGTAAGTGCAAATGTAACTGGTGTAACGTAAATAGACATTGGTACGATAGTGAAAAAACCAAGTAAATTAACTGTTACCGAAATTATACAACCTATAATTATCAATAATGCTTGTTTTGAAAATAACCCTGAATTCTTAACAGAATATTTTATAAGTATATAGAATGTTATTAGGTACAAAACAAATGTATATATTGCATGTATATAGAATAAACTTCCATAGACGTTTTCATTAAGGTTTGTTGAATATACTTTATAAAACAAGTGATGTGCATTATTTGTCCATAATAAAATCAAAGAAAGTACAGGAATAATAAAAAGTAATAGGTACTTTTTTGTAAATTTAAATTTTGTATTAGAGAAAGCTATACTAAACAAAAGAAAAATAACAGGTGAAAAGCATACTCCAATATATGTAAAATAATCAAATTTTATAGGATTGATATTAAGTGTTTTGGCAAAGGTTGATTGCAAAATTAAGCTAATAATCCAAATTAATAATAATATAAATATTAATGAAGACAAAGTTTTTAATTGACTTTTTCCTTTATTATTTAAGGAAAATACCAATCCTATGTTAATTATAATACATGTAATTATTAATGTTATAAATATAAATAAACTCACTTACATCACTCTCCTTAGTAATTCTAAAAATTTCATCATATATTTATCTGAAATTTTTGGCCAATTAAATCCAATTTTAGATAGATATTTTATTGTTGCTTCAGATTTTATTCTTATATCAGTTTTATACATCAAATGTAAATTTTTATCAAGGTCATTTATTAAAAAATTTAAAATCTCTTTTTTATTTTTATCTTTCAATGTTGAGTTTATAAGCTTTGCAAAATCATCATCTTGCAATATTTTGAAATTTGTGTTTAACAATTTAAAGTATTTAAAGCATCTAGTTAAATAAATATGATTATGGTCAAATAAGTGGAATACTCTATTTGACTTATGTGGATGTGTCATCAATTTTACAATTGCAGTTGCAGTGCTGTCTATAGGCGTGAACTCCAAATAATTATATTCTATGCTCTTTGGTATTGCTCCAAGTTTAATAAATGCCACAATTCTATTTATAAAAGCATTTTCAATTGCATTTTCTTGAAAAACTCCATCTTTTATTCTAGGCATTAGGTTTCCGAACACGTAAAATATATGCATCTAATCCGTCTAAAATTGCATCTAAAACTAAACATTCAGCTTCAAATTTACTTCTAATATAAACATTTTCTAGAGATTGACCTATATATAAACTATTCTCTCTAAAATATGTTATATGATTTAAATGTTGCTTTACAATATTACTATCAAAGGAATTACCTGATACACTCAAAGTTGAAATATGATACAATTTTTTATTAAAGCTTTTGCAAAAATCAATAGCGTATTGAACACTTTTTACATTTGTGTTGTAGAACTCATAGTAATTTCCATAATGAGCTACTCGTGCAGCAGTATTTACAACTGTATCTACATTGTTGGTGATATTTAGCAAGTCCTCCTGATTTAATCCAAAAACAGGTTTGCAAATGTCACCTGTAATTGCAAAGATACGTTTTCCAAGTAGTTTATCATATTTATTACCAAAATAATAATTTAATTTTTGATGTAATTTTGCAGCAGCAGTAAGTCCAGGTTCTTGCCTTATAATACAATAAACATTTCCTTTCTCGTTACTGATAAATTTATCTAAAATATGTATTCCTAAAAATCCTGTTGCACCAGTTAAAAGAATATTTCCACAGTTTTTATATTTTAGTTCAAAAATACTAGGTACTTTTGTATTTAAACCTAATATGGTGTTATATTTCTTATAATTTTTTTCCATATACTTAAAATCATAATCTTCATCTGTAGATTTAGATTTCTTTACCAATTCAGATATAGTAGGAAACTTGAAAATATCAGCATATGAGATAGAATTTATAATGGTCTTTAGTTCGATGTTTAGATTCATTGCTAAAATAGAGTCTCCACCAAGTTCAAAGAAATTATCTGTTATTCCTATTGGACTAACATTTAATATTTGCTCCCAGATTGAAACAAACTGTTTTTCTAAATCAGTTCTAGGTGCTACATATTCATTTTCTCTGCTAGAAGATAGTATTTCTTCTGGCAATTTAAGAGCTTTTTTATCTATTTTTCCATTTGGTGTATAAGGAAACTTATCTAATACTGTAAAATATGAAGGTATCATATATTTAGGTAAAGTAATTGATAAATGTTTCTTAAGAGATGTTATATTAATTTTGCTTTTTGCCGTAAAGTATGCAGAGATAAAGTCTCTATTATTTATAGTTTGTTTAATTACACAAGCCTTTTCAATACCATTGTAGGCAAGTATTTGACTTTCAATTTCTCCAAGTTCAATTCTTAAACCTCTAATCTTAATTTGGTTATCTACTCTTTCTAAATATTCAATTTCTCCATTTGGTAATAATTTGCAAAGGTCTCCGGTTTTATACATCAAGGTATTTGGAACAAAAGGATTGTTTATAAATACTTTTGTAGTTAATTCTAAATTATTCAAATATCCTTTGCATACGCCATCTCCTGCAATAAATAATTCTCCAGTAATACCAATAGGAAGAGGATTGTTGAATTTATCTAATATATACATTTGAGTATTAGCAATAGGCCTTCCAATATTTATTTTATCTGAATTTGTTAAATCTTTTAAAGATGACCATACAGCAGTTTCTGTAGGACCATACATATTGTAAATTCTTGATTTGCAAGATTCTTGAAGGGTCTTTAATAGTGCAGGAGGGAAAGGCTCTCCACCAACTAAAATATATTTTAAATTTGTTATAAAGCTAAAAGAATTTTCCTTAGCAAGTATGGCTTGCAATCTGGAAGGAGTTGTTTGCAATACTGTTACATTATTGTTTTTACATAAATCGTTAAACATATTTATATCTGTTTGTTCTTCTTCAGATGCAATTACCATTTTTATACCATTTAGTAATGGCAATAAACTTTCAAGAACAAATATATCAAATGAAAATGTAGTTATAGAAACTATAGTATCTTTATTTGTAAATGCAAATTCCTTCATCATACCATAAATAAAGTTAATAATATTGTTTTGTTTTAGCATAACTCCTTTAGGAAGTCCTGTAGAACCAGAAGTATAGATAACATAGGCTAAATCCTCCGGAACATTTACATTTTCTAAATTGGTATTTGATAAAGAATATATTTCATTATCTTTTAAATCTATACAAATAGAATTTTTAAAGTTTATTAAATCTCGCAAATGATTTTGTGTTAGTAAAAGCTTACTATTACTGTTTTTTAGCATATAATCAATTCTATCTTTTGGATATGTTGGGTCAATAGGGATATAAGCCCCACCAGCTTTTAATACGGCTAAGATACCAATAATCATTTCTAGAGAACGATTAACCATAACACCAACAAGGTCATTTCTTTGAATTCCTTTGTTCCTTAAGTATGTAGCTAAACTATTAGCTTTTTCGTTTAACTCTTTGTAGGTTAATTTTTCCGTGCCAAACACAACAGCAATATTATTAGGTGTTTTTTGAACCTGTTCTTCAAAAAGTTCTACTATTGTTTTATCCTTTGGGTAATCTACTTTAGTGTCGTTAAAGTTATGTAATATTTTGTTTTTTTCATCTTCTGATAACATACAAATATTAGATATTCTAATATCTAAATTATCTAAGCAAGAATTTAATATGTTTGAATAATGTTTAGATAATTCCTCAATAAATTGTTTATTAAATAAAGAGGTTGCATATTCAAATGATAAATTTAAAATATCATTTTCAGGTACAATTTCTAAAGATAAATCAAATTTAGAAATTCTGGTATCTGGTATAAAGTATTCAGATTTTATTCCATTAAAATCAACAGTAGCATTTCCGTTGTTTTGATATATGAACATAACATCAAATAATGGACTTCTACTTGTATCTCTTTGAAGCTTTAATTTATCTACTAACTCATCAAAAGGATAATCTTGATATTTGTAGTTATTTAAACACATAGTTTTAACAACGTCTAAGAAATCCTTAAAAGTTAAATTAGAATCTATTTTTGTTCTCATAGGTAAAGAGTTAACAAACATACCAATCAAATTATATAGCTCTGATACATTTCTACCAACAATAGGAGTACCAACTACGATATCATCTTGAGTAGAGTATTTTGAAAGTAAAATGTAGTAAATACTTAAAAGTAGCATATATGGAGTAACTCCAAGCTCTTTTGATGTTGTATTTATTTTGGCAGTTAATTCCTTATCAAATTTAGAATAAACTTTATTGCCAGCATAAGACTTAACAGCAGGTCTTAGGTAATTTGTAGGCATATTAAGAACAGGTATATCATTTTTAAACTGATTTACCCAGAAATCTTTGGCTTCATCAAAGTCACCAGAAGAAATCCTACTGTTTTCCCAAACAGCAAAGTCTTTGTATGAAATATTTAATTTATCTAAAGACTTGTTGTTGTATAATTTGCAAAGCTCATCAATGAAAATATGCATAGAAGTACCATCCGAGATGATGTGATGCATATCAATAAACAATGCAACTCTATTATCATTTAATTTAACCAGCTCGGTTCTAAACAAAGGAGCTTTGGCTAAATCAAAAGGTTTAACAAAATCATAAAAAACAGTTCTCAAATCATTAAAGTCATAAGAATCTTTGCAAACATCTAATTTGAAGTTTACTGAATCTTGAACTTTTTGAACAATATTGTTATCAACAACTTCAAAATATGTACGTAAAGATTCATGTCTTTTAATTAAAGTATTTAAACAAATTTCTAATTTACTAATATCAGGCATTTTATTTAAAATAATACCACCAGGAATATTATAAAGTATAGAATGCTCGCCAGACATAGTAGAAGAAAGATACATTCTTTTTTGTGCAGAAGATAGAGGGTAATAATCCTTCTTATCTGCTTTTGGTATAACTGCTTTTGAAGCAGTATTTAAGTTTGTAGATATAACATCAGATATATCTTGAATACGAGGATTGTCTAATATATCTTTAACAAATAAAGCACAACCAAATTCATTTTGAATTTGAGCACATAAATTGATAGAAGACAAAGAATCTCCACCAAGCTCAAAGAAATTATCATCAATACTTATTTCATCTATATTTAACAAGTCTTTTAATAAAGATATCAATCTAAAATCAATATCATTTCTAGGTAATACTATCTCTGATTTTGCATTTAAAACCTTTGGTTCAGGTAAACGCTTAATATCAACCTTACCATTAGCATTAATAGGTAAATTCTCTAAACTAATCAAATATGCTGGTATAGCATAATGAGGTAAAAACTTAGCAAGCCAAGCTTTTAATGCATTTGTATCAATATTTTCTTTAGAAGAAAAATAAGAACAAATTACTTTTTCATTATTTAAATTTTTAACAACAGTAACACATTCCTTAATATTAGGAAATTCTTGAATCTTAAGATTAATTTCATTTAATTCTACTCTAAAGCCTCTAATTTTAACTTGATTGTCTATTCTACCAATAAAGTCAATAGAACCATCAGGTAACCACTTTACTAAGTCTCCAGTTTTATAAAGTATACCATCTCCAAAAGGATTAGAAATAAATTTTTCAGCAGTAAAAGTAGGATTATTCAAGTATCCTTTGCTAACTCCGGTCGCCACCAACTAGTAATTCTCCAGGAACGCCAACAGGAAGTAAATTTAATGTAGGAGATACAACATAACAGGTTGAATTTGCAATAGGGTAGCCAATAGGAATAGAATTGTCATAAAATTTATCTATAGTAAAGCAGGTTGAAAATGTTGTATTTTCAGTAGGTCCATAACCATTAATTATAGTTAAATTTGGACAGGCTTTTTTGACAGAATTAATATGTCTAGGAGAAAGCACATCTCCTCCTGTAAGTAATACACGTACAGACTTAAACATAGAAGGATTACTTTCACATAGTTGATTAAACAATGGTGCAGTAAGCCAAAGAATTGTAATTTTATTATCTACTAAATACTTTTCTAACAAAACAGGATCTAGCAAATCTTGTTTTTTAATAATATACAATTCAAAGCCATTAAGTAAAGCCCCCCAAATCTCAAAAGTACAAGCATCAAAAACAATAGAACCTGTTTGAAGAATTCTCTCATTTTCTTTAAATTCTATAAAATTAGTATTTTTAACTAATCTAACAACATTTTTATTAGAAACCATAACCCCTTTAGGGTTACCAGTAGAGCCAGAGGTGTACATTATATAAGCACAAGGGTCATCTGACATAGTAATATTTAAATTGTTTTTTGAATAGGTGTATAATGTATCATTAGATAAATCTATAAAGATAACATTATGATGTTTTTTTAGTTTATCCTTTAAGTTAGCAGAAGAAAGGATAAATTTGCATTTAGAGTCTTTAAGCATAAAGTCTATACGAGTATTAGGGTAATTAATATCAATAGGCAAGTATGTAGCTCCGCATTTTAAAATTGAAAGTATTGCAATAATTGTTTCTAATGATTTATCAAGGAAGATACCAATAACATCATCTATAACAACACCTTTATTTTTCAAGTAATTTGCTAAATTATTAGCTTTTTCGTTTAACTCTTTGTAGGTTAATTTTTCCGTGCCAAACACAACAGCAATATTATTAGGTGTTTTTTGAACCTGTTCTTCAAAAAGTTCTACTATTGTTTTATCCTTTGGGTAATCTAGTTTAGTGTTGTTAAAGTTATGTAATATTTTATCTTTTTCTTTATGTGTTACAATTTCAACATCATTAATGCCAATATTAACATTTTGTAATACTTGATTTATTATATTTAAAATTCTATTATGGATATCTATTATATCCTGTTTTGAATATCTTGAAGTTTGGTAATCATATGCAATATTGATATTGCCAGTATCGTTCATATCATATATATGAATATCAATATTATCAGCAATGTATTTGTTTGGAACCCAATTAATTTCGTAAGGAGTTTCAGAGACTTGAGCTGTACTTCTAATATTTTGATAAGATATTAAGATGTTATACAAATTCGGAATTGATTTATCCTTACTTCTTAGATCTTTTAGTAAAGATAGATATGGATACTTTTGATGTTTAAATATATTAAAAAATTTACTTGAAACAGTTGAAGCCAATTCGGCAAACTGAATGTTACCTCCTAATTCCATTTTAAGGGGAACAGTACTAACAAACATACCAGAAGTATGCTTTTCTTTTATATTACAACGATTTAAAACAGGAGTTCCAACAACAAATTCATCTAATCTAGATACTTTACCTATATAAATAGCAAAAACAGACATGAAAAAATTGAAAATAGAAAATCTATTGCTTTTGCAGAGGTTATTTATTTCATTTAAAACCTTATTAGGCATAGTAAATTGAACTCTATTTGAACAACAAGGCAAATTACTTTTATTATCAATGCTTGATGGAATTGTGGAAACATCAGGAACAGACTTAAACAATGAATTCCAAAAGCTTTTATCTTTATTAAATTTTTCACTTTGAAAATATTCTTGTTCAGAGTTAATATAATCAATGTAAGTTGGGTAAGTAATGTCGTCAATATGTTCATTTTTTATAAGACGAGTATATATTTTTATAATTTCAGATGCACCTAAACCTGCGCTCCAAGCGTCAGAAATCAAATGGTGCATATTAATAATAAAACCACCATGTCCATCTGGGAATCTAAACATTATAAAATTATAAAGAAAAGAATTAAAAACATCAAAAACAGTTGTAACAACTTTTTCTTCAAATTCTTTAAGTTCTTTGTCAGAGTTTATATCGACAATATCAACATAAAAACTCGAAAAGTCTTCGATATATTGTTTAATTTGATTGTTTCTAGTTGAAAATTTAAGACGAAAGCTGTCATTCCTTTCTACAAAAACATTTATAGCTTTTTCTAAAAGAGTAAAATCAACTTTCTCAGGGATTGTTACTGTCCCTGTAATATTCTCAATAGGGGTTCCTTTGTAAACTTCTTCTGTGTACCAAATTAGCTTTTGTGGAGTTGTTAAATCATACATACTTTTCTGCATAATTACCACCCTTACGACATTTTTTTCAAAACAAATTATATCATTAATGCAAAAATAAATCAACAATAATATGTTTAAAAAAAGCCAAAAGGTAAAAAATAATGTAAGGAGGAGAAAGTATGTATAGATATGAAAAAAGAGAAAGTAAATTAAAAAAGTTTTTTAGAATAATGTTATTGATAGCAGTAACTTCTGCTAGTAGTATTTTTTTATATAAAATGTATTTAAATATAAATATAAGTGAAACTCCTAGAACAGATGAAAGTACGGGAACTGCAATACGCTTGTCAGCAGAAAAGAATGAAGATACAGACATATCTAACATACTAGAAAACACAATAGCCTGTGTTGTAGGTATATCAAAAATAAGAAATACAGGAGAAGGAATTTTAGATACAAATGCGACAGAAAATTTAAACTTAGGCACAGGAGTGATAGTTTCAGACAATGGATATATTGTTACAAATTGGCATTTGGCGGGGAACAAATATAGCTCTTGTTATGTTACTCTAGAAGATGGTACAGTATACAATGGAAATACTGTTTGGGCTGATTCAGACTTAGACTTAGCAATAGTAAAAATTGCTACAAAAGGATTAAAATATATGGCACTAGGAGATTCAGAACATATAAGGGTAGGAGATGAGGTATATGCAATAGGAAACCCAATAGGTATAGAGTTTCAAAGAACGGTAACTTCGGGAATAATAAGTGGATTAAATAGAACAATAAAAATAGAAGAAAAAAACACTTATAGCTATATGGAGGATCTTATTCAAACGGACGCAAGTATAAATCAGGGAAATAGTGGAGGACCATTAATAAACAGAAAAGGAGAAGTTATAGGAATAAATTCAGTAAAAATCGAATCAGCAGAGGGAATAGGTTTTGCAGTACCAATAAACATTATAAAACCTATAATAGAGAGTTTTACAAGTAAAGATGAATTTGAAGAGGCATATTTAGGAATATTTGCTTACGACAAAGAAGTTATAAAATATTTGAAAAATAATGTGGATTTTGAAGGTGGAATATATGTTGTGAAAATATCTAAAGACGGCCCCGTGGCTAAGACAAACATTAAAATTGGAGACATTATAACTAAAATAGATGGGAACAACATAAACAAAATGAGTGAATTAAGAAAATATATATATCAAAAAAAACCTGGAGACAAAGTAGAATTAGTAATAAATAGAAACAATAAAGAATACAAGACTGAGGTTAAATTGAATAAAAAATAGACAAAACCCAGCGAGATATGATATAATATGATAGAAAATAAAAGAAGGAGGATAATGAAAATGAGAAAAAACACAGTATTTTATAAATGTCCTATATGTGGCAATGTATTGGGGTTAATAGAGGGAAATATTAACAATATCAAATGTTGTGGGCAAGAAATGGAATTATTAGTTGCAAATTCTACAGATGCAGCAACAGAAAAACATAAGCCAACATATGAAAAAGTAGAAGATGAAATTGTAGTAAGAGTTGGTGAAATAGAACACCCAATGGAAAAAGACCACTATATACAATGGATAGCACAAATGAATGATAACCAAACTACAAGAATAAGGTTATACCCAGAACAAGAAACTACAGTAAGGTTTAAATATATTCCAGGTGCAACATTATACGCATATTGTAACAAACATGGACTTTGGGAAACAGAAGTGAAATAAAAAGAGAAGAGTGTTCCAAAACAGGAACACTCTTTAAGTTATTTTATTGAACTGCTCCTAAAACTAGTATTCCCAAATTATCATTATAAATCTCATCGAACTGACTAATTGGAAGTGGATTTTCGCCCAGACCTGCTTCTATTGTATATCCAGGCTTTTTATAGGTTTGTAAAAACCAATCCTTATAACCAGCAAAGCTTGAATTAAAAGGTACTTCAGCTAAAGAATAGCCACTAACTTCAGCAAATTCCTCCCCAATTCTTTCAGCATTCTCGGGAGCATAATTTTGAAATTGCCAATAAATTTCTTGACCCTGTGTATGATATGCAAGTATTAAATTAAAATTATGTTGTAAAGTAAAATCATATAAAGCCAAACTCTCAGGCTCAGTAAGAGGACCATAACCAACAAAATCTCTAGGTGCAGGTGAAGTAAATCCTTGTGTAAATTTAATTTCACGAGCCTCTTCCCAACCTGCAGGAAATTGTAAATTTAAATCCACACCTGTGGACTTTAAAAACTTCCAACCACAAAAATAAGTTAATAAAAAGCAGTAATCATCTATGATACAGAGTATTTCGATATTAAAGAAATATTCTGTTTTTTTATTGGTTTTTTTACTGTTAGAATTGGAGTGGAAAAATGGAAGATAAACAAAGAAATAGAGTAGGATATTATTCAATAATACCATCAAAAATATTATATAATAAAGAATTAAAAGCAAATGAGAAATTATTATATGCAATGATAAATTCTCTTGCATATAAAGAAGGATATTGTTTTGCAACAAATAATTCAAAGAAAAATTTATATAAATGATGTACCATATCCATTAAATAATGTATACATGTATCAATCAAAAAATGGACAGGCTATTTATCAAAATATGGAAGATAATAATATAAGATTTAATAATAAAAATAATAATAAAGGTAATATAAAATTTATATCAAATTATGAAAATCAGAGACAATATACTAAAGAATTTTTAGAGAGTTTATATGCAAATTAGAATAAAAAGTTTTAAAAAGTTAGTAAAAAAATCTCTTTTTTATTAATAAAACTAAAATGAAAAATATCTCCTAGCGGGCTAAAAAGGGTTTTAGGGATTTTTTCCTAAACAGCAAAAATGGTGTCAAAACACCAAGCTGGCGAATTTTGGGCATTAAAAAATGCTCTCGAAATTTGGAGCAAAATAAATATGCCCTTTAACATTATATGATATACAATCTCACGTAAGTTTTATCTCTAAATAGGTGGAAGAAAAGAGTAAAAAGTGATATAATTATTTCGAGAAAGATGTAGGTGAGATAAAAATGAAAAAACCAATTATAGGAATAATAGGTAAAGTCCAACCACAATACGGAGAGGATATTTGGCATAGAATTGATGAAGTTGATGAAATAAGATACTTAATTGTAAAAAATGGTGGAACAGCAATAATGTTATTACCAACAGAAGCGACGTTAAAATTTAATGATAATGATATTAAAGATGATACAATTTTAAGTGATGAGGAAAAAGAAGAATTGTATAGACAAATAGATTTATGTGATGGATTTATTTTACAAGGTGGACTATATAGTTCGAATTATGAAATAGAAATGGCTAAAAGAATAATTGAATTAGATAAACCACTTATAGGAATTTGTGCAGGATTTAATAATATATTAAGAGCATTAGGAACAGATGTAATTGAAGATAAGACAAAAAGTCATGATATATATGATAAAGATTATAGACATAAAATATCTGTAATAAAAGGAACAAAATTATATAATTTAATAAATGAAGATGAATATAATGTAAATAGTATTCATAGTATGATTGCTCCCAAAGAGAAAGTTGAAAATTATGCTAGAATATCATCAATATCTTATGACGGATTAGTAGAAAGTTTTGAATTAGATAACAAGAAATTTATAATAGGAATAAAATGGCATCCAGAATTAATGCTTGAAGATATATTTACTGATAATTTATTTGAAAAATTTATTGAAAAGTGTAAATAGAGTTGTATAAATATAGGTGAAAAATGGAATTAAGTGAAATAAAAAGTCCTGAAGATGTATACCAATTCATAGATGATAATATAGAATATGGATGGCTTGATATTAATGGGGAACAACATTTAAATACCATGAAAGAATTTCGTAGAATATATAGAACAATGTCAATAGAAGAAATATTGAAATACAAAATAGGAACATGTATAGATCAAGTTAATTTAATGCATGAATTATTAAATAAAATCAATATTAAGAATAAAATGTTTTGTTGTAGAATATTTGAACCAGATGATTACGGGAATCTTGAGGAAGAAGAACATATGCATTGTTTTATATTGTATTATGAGAATGAAAAAGTATATCATATGGAACATCCTAATTTTGAGAAAAAAGGAATTTATGAATATAATTCAGAAGACATAGCAATAAAAGAAATTGTAGAATATTATATAAAATTAAGAGGCGGAAAAGATAGCCCAACAAAGGAATTCTATGAAATACCAGTGGGAATAAGTTTTAAAGAGTTTAATAAATATATTAATCATATATAAAAGTAATAGGAGAATATAAATGTAAATAATTATATTGGAAATACAGTACGCTAAAGAGTTAGGGAAAGAAATAATATATTATACTAATTCAGCAACAAGGTGAATTATGTAAAGTTATGAAAATTTGACAAAAATAGAATAATATGTTACAATAAAAAACATAATTTAAGAGTTTATCTAGGATTACCAAATCTGAGCGATAAAAGACAATTAAAATAGATTGATTGTTTACACGAAAGTGAGATTATATAGAAGTCTTACAAAGGAGTCTTAAAGTAGATTCTTTTGTGAGGCTTATTTTTTATAGGAGATGTGATAGTTATGAAAATTGAAAGTAAAAGACTTATTTTAAGAAACTGGGAAGATGGAGATGTAGAAGATATAGTAGATGGATTAAATAATATAGAAGTTGCAAAATGGATGGCTGCAGTTCCATATCCATATACAGAAAATGATGCTAAACAATTTATAGAACATACGAAAGGTCAAGATGAAAATGTTAAAATTTCATTAGCAATAGTATTAAAAGCTAGTAATAAAGTTATTGGTGGTACAGATATTAGAAATATTAATAAAAAAGATGGCACTTGCCGGTGGTGGAATATGGCTTAATGAAAAATATCAAAAAAATGGATATGGAACAGAGGCATTTAGCACAAGAAACAAGTATTGTTTTGATGTTTTGAAATTAAGAAGAATTGAGAACGGATATTTTCGTGGAAATGAAAAGTCAAGAAGAATGCAACTGAAATTAGGATATAAGGATGAAGGAATAAGAAGAAAGAAATTTCTATGTTTAGCAACAAATAAATATGTTGATTAATGTATTACAGGGTTATTAAAAGAAGAATTTATAGAATGGAGTGATAAAATCGAATAAATATGAATTGGAATTAATATTTCCAACGAAAGAATATCAAAAAGAAGTTGAGGAATATTTACAAGAATTTTTAGATAATGGAGAAAATAAAATGTTAAAGGAGTAGTGATATATATGAATTATTTTAAAAAATTAGTGGGAGACAGAATATATTTATCTCCCAAAGGAGTATCAGATGAAGAAATTGAAAAATTTACAGAATGGATGAACGATTTTCAGGTAACAGATTATATAGGGAGAAGTGGACAAATTACAACATTAATTGGAGAAAAAGATTGGCTTGAAAATTCAGCAAAGAATAATGAAAATAGAGACTTTGATATTATTGATTTGAATAATGATAAATTAGTTGGAACAATTGGATTGGAACACTTTAATTGGATTGAAAGAAGTGCTGTACTTGGAATATTTATAGGTGATGAAGACTATAGAAGTAATGGATATGGAACAGAATCGATAAAACTTTTGCTAGAATATGGATTTAAATATTTAAACTTACATAGCATAAGATTAGATCTTCTTGCTGTAAATGAAAGAGCACATAAGTGTTATTTAAAATGTGGATTTAAGGATACTGGAAAAAGTAGAGAAGAAATTTTTTTAAACGGAAAATATTATGATAAGTTACATATGGACATACTTGAATATGAGTTTGAAGGTGATTATATTAGAAATAAAAATGTAAAATAATATTAAATGTTGAGAAATTAGAGAAAAAATTTTCTAATTTCTTTTTTGTTAAAAAAATATAAAAAAGCATTGCAAAGTAAACAAATGTTTGTTAAATAAATCTCAGATATTGTTTGTAAAAAATACTGTTAGTTTGTGGAAAAAAATTGAATTTTATGATATAGTATATATGATTTTGATAAGAATGAGGATAACTAGTATGATAAATGCTGTATTTATGAGTATAAAAGAAATACATATAAATAGAATTTTAAATAAAATAAAAAATCATGAATTTAGAATTAAGAAACCTAAAAAAGATTTTGATTATATAATAGTATATGTTCCAACACCTATAAAGGAACTTAAATAAATTCTAAAAGTAAAACAACCAGTAGCTAGTCCAAACAAGATTAGTATAAATGAATATGGCAACAAAGAATTCAATAATGTCAGCACAGAAAAATATGCTTATCCAATAGAAAGTGTTTATGAAATAAATAAACCAATAAAGTTAGATATCTTAAAACAAGAATTTAATTTTACTGCACCACAGTCGTTTGCTTATGGAGAAAAATACAAAGAATTATTAGATTATATAGATAAAGTAGGAATAACAAAGTTGTACTAAAGGAGAGATAGATTATGAAAAGAAAGTGTATAGAACTATTTGCTGGAGCAGGAGGCTTAGCACTAGGATTAGAAAAAGCAGGATTTGAAGAAATAGGATTAGTAGAAATAGATAAAACAGCATGTGATACATTAAGATTAAATAGACCTAATTGGAATGTAATTGAAGAGGATATTGTGAGGTTTTCCCAAAAAGATTTATTAAAGGAATTCAACCTGAAAAAAGGAGAATTAGATTTATTATCTGGAGGATATCCTTGTCAATCATTTAGTTATGCTGGAAAAAAATTGGGTTTAGAAGATGTTAGAGGAACAATGTTTTTTTATTATGCTGAATTTTTGAGACAGTTACAACCAAAAATGTTTTTAGCAGAAAATGTTAAAGGATTAACTACTCATGATGGTGGTAGAACAATTCAAACAATGGTAGATGTTTTTGAAGATTTAGGATATACAGTTGAGTGGAAAGTTTTAAATGCATGGGATTATGGGGTAGCTGAAAAAAGACAAAGGGTTGTTATAATAGGAACAAGAAATGATTTAAAAGAAAATGTTAAATTTGAATATCCGGAGCATCATGATTATAAACCAGTTTTAAGAGATGTACTACAAAATGTACCAGAGTCAGTTGGTGCAAAATATCCAGAGAAAAAGAAAAAAGTATTTGATTTAGTACCACCTGGAGGATATTGGAGAGACTTACCAGATGATGTCGCAAGAGATTATATGAAATCATGTTATTTTATGGGTGGTGGAAGGACTGGAATAGCTAGAAGAATTTCATGGGACGAGCCATCATTAACTTTAACATGTTCTCCTATGATGAAACAAACTGATAGATGTCATCCTGATGAAAGCAGACCTTTTACTACTAGAGAATACGCAAGAATCCAATCTTTCCCAGATGAATGGAGCTTTTCAGGAAAAATGAATGATATATATAAGCAAATAGGAAATGCTGTACCTGTAGAACTTGCAAAAGAAGTAGGAATATCAATTATGAACGCATTAAATAAAGGAGTTGATGTAAATGTGGAATCTTAATTTTATAACAAGAGAAAATTTAAAACAGCATATAAAAAATACAATTTCTACTTATGAAAAAACTTTAGATGGGATTGATTTAAGTAAATTTAATTCAAATATAGTAGATCCTATAAAAATGGTATTTGATAGTAAAGTTTATAGAAAAGATTTTGAAGAAGTAATAAAAGATGAATTAGTAAGGCAAAGAGATAAGACTAATTCAAATGCTATTGGATACTATCATCAAAATATGTTTAAGTATATAAATAATTGTGAAGTTCCAAAAGAAGGATTTGATGTTATTTATACAAAGAAAGATGGAACTAAAATATATGTAGAAATGAAAAATAAGCATAATACCATGAATTCTTCTTCATCACAAAAAACATATATGAGAATGTTAAATAAAATTGCAAGTGATGATAAAGCTGAATGCTATCTTGTAGAAGTTATAGCAAAAAATAGTCAAAACATAGTTTGGAAAGTTTCGCTAGATGGAGAAAGAATGGAAAACGAAAGAATTAGACGTGTTTCAATGGACAAGTTCTATGAAATAGTCACAGGAGATAAAGAAGCCTTTTACAAGATTTGTATGGAATTACCAAAGTTAATAGATGAAATTATAGATGAAAATAGAGAGTTACAAGTTGGTTCAGATACAGTAGTAGATGAATTAAGAGAAAAAAATCCAGATTTATTAAAGGCATTATATTTATTAGCATTTAAAGAATATGCGGGATTTGAAAATTTAAATAGTTAAATTTTTGACATATTTTATTGTATATGTTAAAATAAAAGAGTAATATTTCAATTTGACCATTCGCGTGATATTACCGGAGAAATTGATAATTCTTTAAAAAGAATTTGAATAATAAAGAATGTTGAAAATCTTTCTTTATGAATGGCAAAAATAAAACCATGTACATTATTATGGTTGTTTTTGTCGTGAGTTCATAAAGGAGGTTTATTTTTTTTACAACCAAAAAATAAAAAAGAAATGGAATTTAATATGAATGAAGAAATTAAAATGTATGAAAAACAAGGAAATTGGGATTTTTCAGATATACAATGTTTTAAAGAATATCAAGATTATTGGATAATGCATGATGAGGTAGAAAAATATTCAACTGAAAATAGTTTGATTTTAGATTTAGGAACTGCTGGAGGAGAAAAGATATTTTTTCAGATGCCTAAAAATGTTGGATTAATAATAGAAACAGATTTATCTAATAAAATGATAGAGACAGCAAAGAAAAATTCAAATATTAGATGATTTTTCAGAAATAAGGAAATGCGAGAATATACATAGGCAAAGTATAGAGAAATGGTTATTTGATGAATATATTAAAAATAATACAAGTAGTAAGGGGATTTTGTTAAAAAGACGATATTATGGAATAGTAGCGAAAAAATAAATTTCAAAAAGGGCGCTGACAAATTTAATTGAGCACGTTATACTACTAGTAAATTTATATTTGGAGGTAGTAGAAATGGAGAATGAACAAGGTGTTTTAAATCAATTATTTGTTAGTAAAGAAGAAAGCATTTGTGCTTTGAATGAATACGATAATAAAAGGATTAAAGAATTAACAAAAGATAATGATACTTATCAAATGCTTTTGGATAAGCTAGAAGATTTATCAGATGATGATATATCAAAATCCAAAGTTAAAGATAGTTTAGAAAGTTATATTGATAAAGTAAATGTGATTGGATCTTATGAAAATGAAAAGTTTTATAAGATTGGATTTACAGATGCAATGAATTTAGTGTTCGAATGTATTAAACGAGAAATATAATATAAAGTAATTTTTATTGAATAAACATATGGAATTGTCCATATGTTTATTTTTTTGTGAAAATTTAAAAAAATATTTATTTTGCGCGTCATGTTTTTAGCTTTTAATTGCTGTTAAGGTTAGAAATAAAAAATTTTTTTCATTTTGCCCATAACATTTTTAATTTTCAATCGCTGTTAATAGTAGAGAGATAAAAATAGTGACAATTTAAATCTTTCTCGCTTATAGTTCTTAGTAACAAAATTGCACATTGACAAATACACCTAATTTAAGTGTCATATTTAGCCGTTTTCTTTAATATTCTGTATTAACCTAAATTAATAATCGCCATTTGGCGTTGTTATTTTGCGAAAGAAAATCCTCGACGTGCAACAAGCACGCCTCCGGTATTTCTTTCTTAAATGCCTAGCCAAATAACAATTCTTAATTTAGGTTTGGTTAGGAGGAAACAATGAATGAGAATAAAAACAACACTAAAGATAATAAACTAGAGTTTAATACATATTGTATTTTTACAGAAGAAAAGCAAAATATTGGAGAAACAATAGGATTAGTCTTTAAGGATTATTTAGAAAGTATAAAAGTAAAGAGTAAGTAATTATTACAAAACATTTGCAAAAATTTAAAGAGCACGTTATAGTATAAGCATAGATGATTACGGATAGGAGGTTAAATGCTGGATTTAAGAAGTCAAAATTTCAAAGTACGGAATGTATATAAGACTATCTAGAGAAGATGGCGACAAGCAAGAAAGCGAAAGTATCGGTAATCAAAGAAAAATTTTGCAAAGATATGTAAAGGAGAATAATTTATGTTTGGTTAAAGAATATGTTGATGATGGTATAAGTGGTACAACTTTTGACAGACCATCATTTAATGAGTTATTGCAAGATATAGAAAGTCAAAATATTAATATGGTTATTACAAAAGATTTATCAAGACTTGGTAGAGATTATATTAAAACAGGTTTTTATTTAGAGGATTATTTCCCAAAAAATAATATTAGATATGTTGCAATAACTGATGGAATAGATACCTGTATTGATAGCACAAATAACGATATAACACCTTTTAAAGCAATAATGAATGACATGTATGCAAAAGATATTTCAAAGAAGATTAGAAGTGTTTTGAAGGAAAAACAGAAGCAAGGAGAATATATGTGCAGTATTCCAGCTTATGGTTACAAAAGGCATCCTACAATTAAAAATAAATTAATTATAGATGAGCAAGTAAGAGATATTGTAGAAAAGATTTTTGATATGTATACAAATGGTCATGGAAGTGTAGAAATAGTAAAATTCTTAAACTCAAATAAATACTTATCTCCAACAGGTTATAGAAAAACAGGAATTGTACAAGATGAAAATAAGAACCTGACCCGACTAAGCAATCAAAGATTGCAGTCGGGTTCCCCAGAACCTTGTTGCTCACGCAATAAAACAGAATATGACTGGAATGAAGTAACACTATGCAATATGTTAAAAAATGAGGTGTATATCGGAAATACAGTACAAAATAAAAAGTCAGTTATATCATACAAAGTCAAGAAAATAAGGAAAGTCGAAAAGGAAAATCAAATAAGAGTTGACAATACACATGAAGCCATTATTGATAAAGACACATTTGAAAAAGTACAATGTATTATTGAAAAAAGAGGAACAAATACAAAACTTAAATATGATTATTTATTAAGAGGATTACTTTACTGTTATCATTGCAAAAGAAAACTGCAAATAGTGCTTAAAAAGAACTCTAAAAGAAACGCAAAACCACATCCATATATAACCTGTAGTGATGCAAAAGAACGTGGGTGCTATCCACTAAACATGAATTACGAGAAGTTTGAAAAACATATTATTTATATTGTAAAAAAGATATGCCAAATATACGCGGATAAAGAAATTTTTTATAGGGTTTATGAAAAATATCAAAACAAAACTCTTGATATTCGAGAAGGATATAAGAAAAAAATCGAGCAAATTGATAAAGCTATATTGGATATAAAAAATAATTTAGACAAGATGTATATGGATAAGTTAAGAGGTGTTTTACAAGAGGAAGATTATGTTAGAGTTTCACAGAAATTCAATTTTGAAAAAACAAAATTATACGAGCAAAAGAAAGAATTAGAGCAGAAATTAGTTGGAACTGAAGATAAAATTAATACTAAAAATAAAACAAAAGAAGAAAAAGAATTAGATAAATTAATAGAAGAATTTTTGAAATTAGAAAAGATAGATAAAATTTATTTATATCGATTAATCAATAAAATAGAAATCGATAAAGACAAAAATGTGTACATATATTTTAACTTTTCAAAACTAAATTCTATTAATGAAAATCTAGAAGAATTTATTAAAATTGAAGAAATAATTAATGAAAATCAAAAATGCAAAGTCGTGTAATTTCAGTAGTTACAAGACTTTGCAAAATGGTTGGTAGTTTTTTAAATCCACACCATTAATATTTGCCTTCCAACCCATAGGAAAAGGAATTGCGGGATAATTACGAGCAATATTTTGAGCTCTACTATATACAGAACTACCGTACAGGATAAGCTCCATTTACTAAATTAACCCCATCCGGATTACACATAGGTACTATATAGATTGAAGAATTTTTAAAAATAGTTCTACTGTTTATTCCAAAAATATCAGCATTTATAGTATATGCGATACAAAAATCCTCAATGAACTTCATAAGTAAATTTGTTGTAATAGACTCATTTGCATGAATTGAGGCAGAATAAAATACGTGATTAGAACCCCTACCAATTCGTATGTATGGAATGGGATTTCCGAAGTATACTAAAACCAATAATTTCAGATTGCAAGAAAGGATATGTAGAAAGTAAATCTCTAATATCACTATACAAAAGTTCTGAAGTATAAAATCTATTTGTTGAAACAATAGACATAAAACCACCTAAAATAATATATGCAAAAAACATCAAACTAGTTATAAAAAATAGGAAGAATAACAAAATACTGTATTGAATAATCTGTGAAATTTTGATAGAATAATGTAATCGGAAGGGAGAAATATATGCAAAAACATACAATATCAAAAAGTAAAAAGATGATTATAGCAGCATTATTACTTGCAACATTTATTATATTCGACAGATTAATAACAATAAATATGCAATTTTTAGCAATAAACTTAAGCCTATTACCAATAATGATAGCAGGAATGATTCTAGGTTGGAAATATGGGATGATAATAGGAGCACTTCGGAGATTTAATAGGAGCAATTTTTTGGCCATTTGGTGCATACTTTCCAGGTTTTACAATTAGTACAGCATTAGCAGGATTAGTATTTGGTTTATTCTTATATGAAACACCTAATAAAGAGAAAAAATATTTTTCTGTAAAAGCTATTATAAGTACAGCAATAGTTTTAGTAATGATAAATTTATTACTAAACTCCTCGTGGCTAAAAATTATATATGGTAAAGCTTTTATGTATTACATAACTGTAAGAGCTGTTACACAAGCAGTTGTATTTCCAATATATGTAACATCAATTATATTACTAGAAAAAACACTAAAAAAACCAATAAAAAAATATTTATATAAAGAGGAGCAAATAGAAGAATGAATATAAACACATACTTGTCACATTTTGATAAATTTACAAAAGATCCGACATTAGAAGCGATGGAATATATAATGTCAAAATTCGATAATCCACACAAAAAAGTAAAATGCATACATATAGCAGGAACAAATGGAAAAGGTAGTGTTTGTGAAATGATAAATAATTGCCTAGTAGAGGCAGGATACAATGTAGGCAAATTTATGTCTCCACACTTAATAACCTTTAATGATGGAATATGTATAAATAACAAACCAATATTAGACACAGAGGTTGAGGAGATATTAATTCCATTATCAAAAGTAATTGAAGAATATAACAAAACACATAAAGTACCAGTAAAATGGTTTGAGGTCATAACATCACTTGCCTTCATATATTTTTATAAAAAACAATGTGATATAGCAATTATAGAAACAGGGTTGGGAGGCACAACTGATTGCACAAATATAGTAGAACCATTAGTATCAGTTATAACAACCATTGGATATGACCATATGGATATCTTGGGGAAAAACCTAAAAGAAATAATGAGCCATAAAGCAGGAATTATTAAAAGCAATTCAGAAACAATATTTATAGACCAACCAGAAGTTGTGGATATTGTTAAAGAAAAATGTAAAAAAGAAAAAAATACTTTGCATTTAATTAAAACAGAGGACATAGAAAATTATGAATATAATGAATATTTTCAAAATTTTGACTATAAACAATATAAAAATATAGAAATAAATTTAAAAGGAAAAGTACAAACATTAAATGCAGCAGAGGCATTAGAAACTATTGATATATTAAAGCAAAGAGGGTATAACATTGATGAAACTGCAATTAGAGATGGGTTAAAAACAATAGTACATAAAGCAAGGATGGAAAAATTAGTAAATAACCCTTGCATAATATTTGATGGAGGACATAACGAGAATGCAATTAGAAATCTAAAACAAAACATAGAGCAATATTACAAAAATAAAAAAAGAGTATATATAATATCAATTTTACAAACAAAAGACTATAATACAATAATAAAAGAACTATCGGAAGATAATGAAGCAGTATTTTATTTTACAAATGGTGTCCAGGATAGACCTTATGTGCCAGCAAAAACTTTAAAAGAAGAGGCAATAAAATATATAGAAGAAGAAAGAGTTAATGCAAGAAATTTAGAAGAAGCAATAAAAGAAGTAAAAGAGAAATACAAAGATAGAACAATTTTTATAATAGGAAGTTTCTATGTATACAAAAATGTTATAAAAGCCTTAAAGGAATGATGAAATAATGATAAAAATAGAAAATTTGAGTTTTAAATACAAAGAGGGTGAATATATACTAAAAGACATAAACTTGGAAATTAAACAGGGCCAAAGTATTGCGCTAGTTGGGAAAAATGGCTCTGGAAAGTCCACTTTAGCTAAATTGATATCTGGAATAATAAAACCAACAAAGGGTTTAGTAATGGTAGATGAGATTAATACAAAAGATAAAAAAGAATATATAAATCTAAGAAAAAAAATAGGAGTAGTATTTCAAAATCCTGAAAATCAAATATTATTTAATAATATAGATGATGAACTATCCTTTGCACTAAAAAATTTAGAACTTGATAATCAAGAATTACGAATTAATCAAGCCTTAAAAAATGTAAAAATAAAGAAAGAAGAAATTGGCGAAATAGACGAACTATCTCTTGGGCAAAAACAAAGGATTGCAATAGCAAGCGTTTTAGCTGTAAATCCAGCATACATAGTGCTTGATGAACCTACAACAATGATAGATGGAGAAGGTAAAGAAGCAGTATACAATATAATAAAAGGATTGAAGGAAGCGGGATATACAATAATATATATAACAAATAATACAGAGGAAATTCTATTAGCAGATAAAATTTTAATATTAGATGAAGGAAAAATAGTAGAACAAATTAATAAAAGTGAAATATTAGATAGAATAGAAATAATGAAAAAGTATAATTTGAAATTGCCAACAGCTATCAAGCTTTTAGAAGAACTTAGAAAAAATAATATAGATATAAAACCAGAGGAATTAACTATTGAGGCAATAGTAAAAAAAATAATAGAGCAGGTGAAACAATGAAAAATGTAATCAAGGTCATATTATTTTTAGCATATACAGTATCAATATTTTTGATAAAACATGATATGTTTACAATAATTGTTATTGGAATAAATTTACTTTTAACTATTGTATTAAAAATAAGCATAAAAGGGGAAATATGCAATATTCTTGGAATAATAGTTTTTGTAGCACTAACAAGTGTTATTAATGCAATTACAGTAGATGTTGGAACAGGTATAAGAATAGGTATAAAATTAATACTAGTATGTAATATTACATATGTTTTTTCAAAAAAAACCAGCTATATGGAGCTAGCAGAAGCACTAGAGAAAATATTTTCTGTGTTTAAAGTGATAAAGGTAAATCCTAAAAACATAAGTCTTATGATATGTATTGCAATAGCATTTATACCAACAATAAAAAAGCAAATAAAGCAAGTGAAAGATACCTTAAAATCAAAAGGTGTGAAAATGAATGTAAGAAATTGGGGATTAATATTTGAACCAGTAACAATATCCTTATTAAGAAGGGTAGATGAAATAGAGGGCTGTTTAAAAGCAAAAGCCTATCAGGAGTTGCAAAGTTAACATAAAAAGTGGTATAATATATGTATGCTAATGTTTAAATCCTTTTTTACAACACAGGATAGACATAAGTAAAAATAATTATTTTAAAGGAGAAAAAAAGAAATGCGTCTTAGAGTAGTAGCTGAAGCAGGTAGCCAATACGATATTTATGAGGACAACAAAGGTAATATACGTGTGGCTCGTGATTCTGTAAGGGAAGCAATTCTGGCAACTCCATTAACTATCAAATTAGGAGAGCCCTTAGTAATGATAGTATATGAGATAAGCCAATATGACCATACTCCAAGCCAAAAAGAAAGCTGCTGGAGAACTGAGAACGTACAGGGTTTAATCATTTCTTAAAAAATAGTGGAGCTTCAGAAATGAGGCTCCATTATTTTTGAGCAAAATATTGTAAATTGGCTAAAAATAGTATATAATAAATAAGTATTTTTAAATAAGGAGAAATTTATGTTACAAAAATTAGAGGACGTAGAAAAAAGATATGATGAATTAACAGCAAAAATTAGTGACCCGGAGGTTATAGCAAAAACAGCAGAATGGCAAAAACTTATGAAGGAACATGCAGGATTAGAAGACGTTGTTGTAAAATATAGAGAATATAAAAAGGCAAAAAGTGATTTTGAAGAAGCAAAAATGATGGCAAGTGATAAGGAGTTAAAGGAACTTGCAGAAGCTGAAATGGATGAGTTAAGAGAAAAAATCCCTGTGCTTGAAGAGGAATTAAAAATATTATTAATTCCAAAAGATCCAGATGATGATAAAAATACAATATGTGAAATAAGAGCAGGTGCAGGAGGAGAAGAGGCTGCTTTATTTGCAGGAACATTATTTAGAATGTACACAATGTATGCAGAATCAAAACATTGGAAAATAGATATATTAAATGAGAATGAAACTGAAATGGGCGGATATAAAGAAGTAACCTTTATGGTAACAGGAAAAGGTGTTTATAGTAGGCTGAAATTCGAAAGTGGAGTTCACAGAGTACAAAGGGTTCCAGACACAGAAAGTAGTGGAAGAATACATACATCAACAGCAACTGTTGCAGTTCTGCCAGTTGTAGAAGATGTAGAAGTAGAAATAAATCCAGCAGATGTTAGGATGGAGGTGTTTAGGGCATCAGGAGCAGGAGGACAAAAGGTAAACAAAACTTCATCAGCAGTAAGACTAATTCATGAGCCAACAGGAATAGTTGCAGAATGTCAAACAGAACGTTCACAAACTCAAAATAGAGAATATGCAATGAACTTACTAAAATCAAGGATATACGAAATAGAAAAACAAAAACAAGATGAAGCTTTATATAATGAAAGAAAAAGTCAAGTAGGAACAGGAGATAGAAGTGAAAAAATAAGAACATATAACTATCCTCAAGGAAGAATAACAGACCATAGAATTGGTTTTAGTATATACCAAATGGAAAACTTTTTAAATGGAAACTTAGATGAAATGATAGACAACTTGATTGCAGCAGATAGAGCAGAAAAACTTAAGGGAAATAATGAATAATGTTTAATGGAACAGCGGTGCTGTTCCATTTACTTATTTTACCACTATATTATAAATTCTATTTTTAACATAAATTTCTTTTACTATGTTTCTGCCATCTAGCAATTCTGCTAGTTCTTTATGAGCTAAGGTCTTTACTGATTCCTCATCACTATCAAAAGACACCTTAACTGTTCCTTTAACTTTTCCGTTTATTTGAACAGGAATTTCAATTTCACTATCTGTTGTTTTGCTTTCATCATATATAGGCCAAGTAGATTCACAGATAGGCTTAAATCCTAATTGTTCATTTAGTTCCTCAGTAATGTGAGGAGCAATTGGATTTAATAAAGTTAAAAGCAAATGATAATCCTCTTTAGTAATTGAAGGCTGTTCTTCATAGCTATTTGCTAAAATCATTAAGCTTGATACAGCTGTGTTATAAGCCATTTTGGTTAAATCATTTTGAACTTTTTTAATTGTTTTATGAATTATAGGTTCTAACTTTTTTGAATAATTATCTCCATCTACAACTTTATTTTTTAAACGAATAACTTTATCTATAAAACGTTTGCAACCTTTTAATGAATCTGTGCTCCAAGGTGCATCTTGAGTATAATCCCCCATAAACATTTCATATAATCTTAAAGTATCTGCACCATATTCATTGACAATATCATCAGGATTTATTACATTTCCTTTAGATTTACTCATTTTTTCATTGTTTGAACCTAAGACCATACCATGGCTAACTCTTGTCCAAATCATTTCTTTTTTAGGTACTAATCCAATATTGTATAAGAATTGAACCCAAAATCTAGCGTATAATAAATGTCTTGCAGTATGTTCCATACCACCATTGTACCAGTCAACTCTGTTCCAATATTTCATAGCCTTCATTGATGCAAATTCATTATCATTATGTGGATCCATAAATCTTAAGAAATACCAGCTAGAACCAGCCCAATTAGGCATTGTGTCTGTTTCCCTTTTTGCAGGTCCACCACAGTGTGGACAAGTTGTATTTACCCAATCTTTAATATTGGCAAGAGGACTTTCGCCATTTTCAGTTGGCTCATATTCTGCAACATTTGGAAGAAGTAATGGTAAATCATCCTCCTTCATTGGTTGCCATCCGCATTTTTCACAATATATCATTGGAATTGGTTCTCCCCAAAATCTTTGGCGAGAGAAAATCCAATCTCTCATTTTATAATTATTAACTTTTTTTGCAATTCCCATCATTTGAGCATATATTAAATATTCTTCAAATAAATTTACTTCAATAGCTTCTCTTTCTGCAATTAAAGAATAGTCAAGTAGAAATTTTTTTAATCCTGCAAGATTAATTGCTTCATTATGTAATTTATCTGTGGTAGAATGCTTCTTACATTTGAAAAGTTTGAAAACTTTTTCTTCTGTAACAGTAATAAAACCTTCAGCAATTAATTTTTCTTCCTCTTCATCAATTAATTTATTAAACCAAGAAAGAATTTTACTGTAATTTTTACTGCACCATTTTTCAAACTCATTACTTTCTAAAATGCCATCTCCACTGGCATTTAAAAGCATTCTAAATAATTTATTTTCAGTAGGATCAGTAATTTCACTTTCAAAGATTTGGTTTAATACAATAACAGTATTATCTTTTTTTAATATTTTGCCAGTTTCGTTTGTATCAATTTTTATTTTACCGTCTTTAAGCCATTTTAAAATTATAGCTCCAAATATATTAGTCTCTTTATAGCCAGTAAATATTTCATTATTTAATTTTGTTAATGTATTAGCATAATAGATATCTTTATTACATGGAATATCTCTAAATAATAGTGTTTCTTTTTTATTAATCACTTTATTATTCTTATAACCATAACCATTTACTATGGAACTTCTTATAGCAATAAACACTATAGCAAAGGGAATAGAAGCACTAATTAAAACTGGTATATAATTTAATAATTCTCGAAAGAAACTTTTCTTTTGTACCTTATAAGCAGTAGATCCTTCATTAGCCATATTCAAATATTCATCAAATGTTTTATCTACTGTAGTATTTAAAGTAAATGTATTTTTGGGAAATTTTACTAATATAGTCATATATTCACTACTATAAACTGTGGATTCTGAATCCATTTCAATATATCCATCATATACATAGGTTGGAGCTCCATATTTGCCATAACCCCATACATCTAATGTATCAGCATATTTGAAATCACTATATATTTTTATATATACTCTTTCGGGTGATGGATTATAGTCATAAGGAAATAATGTCCAGTAAATCATTTGATAGCCATCACTGGTATTTACTACAAAGTTACTAATGTCATAACTTAAGGTATAAGTATTCTTGCCATAGTTTGTTATACCAAAGCATAATTCTACACCATTGTCTATATAGTGAAAGCCATTCTTATATTTTTTTTCATTAAATGAAGCATTAATATCATAATCAGATTTATAAGTATATTCCTTCCCATTAATGCTTACTTTAAAGTTACTTATTTTACTTTCTCCTAAATTGTAATATGGTTTATATCCTTCAGTACCTTGAATTAAATTAGTGGTCCACTCTTCTGTTACATGCGCAGTACCATTATTGTCAACATAGATATTTATATCTATATTGGATATTTCATTAGCTAAGATTATACTAGGTACTAAGAATAGTACTAAAGTAAATATTATTTTTTTCATTTTTGTCAACTCCTATCAAAAAAGGACTTATATTTAATAAGTCCTAAAATTTCACTTGTGGATTTTCTCTATCTTTTTCATCAGCATTAAAGAACTCTAATTTTTCAAATTTAAACATAGAAGCTATTATACTTGATGGAAATTGTTCTCTTAAATTGTTATAAGTTAGAACTGTATCATTATAAAATCCTCTAGCATAACTGATTTTGTCTTCTGTTTCTTTTAAGTCAGCTTGTAATGACATAAAGTTTTCATTAGCCTTTAATTCGGGATAGGCTTCAGACAAAGCAAATAATTTGTTTAATGCACTTGTTACGGCATTAGATGCTTCTACTTCTTCATTAATGCCACTAGCAGTAGCCATTTTATTTCTTGCTTCAACTACTTCTTTTAGTGTTTTTTCTTCATGTTTAGCATATCCTTTTACTGTTTCTACTAAATTAGGAATCATATCACTTCTTCTCTTTAGTTGTACATCTATTTGAGAGAATTGATCTTTTGCTTTATTTCTAGCATTTATTAAGTTATTGTATACACCAATAGCATAAAATACTAGAATAAGTAAAACTCCTACTACTATGATAATAATTATTGTTCCAATATCCATATTTTTCTCCTCCTTCAATTATTACAATTTAATGATATCATAATTTTATCTATTTGTAAATGTTTTATGAGTTTTTATTTTCTCTTTTTATTATATTTGAAGCTGCTACTACGGCATCACTAGAGGCTGTACTTAACTGGTTATAATCTTTTTTTATTACATCTCCTATTGCATATACTTTATCTATATTAGTCATGTAATTAGAGTCTACTATTATATAGTTATTATCTTTATTTACATTAAATATTTCACTATTAGGAGTACTACCTATGGCTAAGAATACTCCTTCTACTTCTAAGTTATCTTTATTATTTATTATTACTGAGGTTAATTTATTGTTATTTTGATTATACTTAGTTATATTACTATTATATAATACTTTGATATTTCCATTATATTTTTTCACTTTTTGAAGAAACTATAAGATGTCAGAAGGCACCACATAAGATGCAGTGCAGTTCTCTCAGATCAATCTCAGACGTACTGACCAGAAACGCACACAAAGTCTCTCGTGCCTTCGGAATGAATTTACA
>ERZ779851.672-NODE-672-length-33629-cov-5.473640_pt1 | contig 33629 bp, 27 predicted proteins | sample MGYA00511094_ERZ779851 | MGnify/ENA primary metagenome ERZ779851 (study PRJEB29588, sample SAMEA2155512) | human gut metagenome | biome: human gut; feature: human-associated habitat; material: faeces | place: Denmark | collected 2008/2010 ...
TACATACCCAATAGTCTAACTATCTACATTTCCTTTGACAATAACTGAAAGAGATCACAGAATAGCAAAGCCAGCCGAGCCAGTCAACGGTCAAGATGAACGGCGCAAGCGCCGCCGTTGACAGCCCCGCCCGCCTTTGCAGATAGGCAATCAAGGGGCGACAGCAAGGAGTGCTGCCGCCCACAGTACTATCAGAGAGGGAGAATTCTATGAGAAATCGGATTGTAAAAGTGACAGAAGTTGTAGTCAGAAGCGCTTTTTACATCATCTCAAACTATGTATTTGTTAGCATGGGACTATCATTTCATACTCAATGGATTTCAATTCTATTTTTGCTTTCAATGGTATGGTCTACTATTGATTACGGAAAGTCCATAAATGAAATAACCGAAAAAAAGGTAATTGCTGAAATACTATGTATATGTTGCATTGCACTGAGTATAGCGATGGCATATTTTGTGGGATATATTCAAGGAGCATTCGTTTCCCTCTGAAAATACAGAGCCACAACTTTCCGCTTAATATATCAGCATGGAACAAGTTATCAAAAAGTCATGAATGCTCGTAGCTCACCGGCCCGGCCAGCAAAAGCAGTAAATCTGAAATTGATTTACTGCTTTTTTGCTCAATAGACTCTTAAATCATCTGAAAATATTTCAACGCATCCCTGATCGCCGCTTCCTTCTCCGGCGGACATTTTGGCACTTTGGCATCTTCCTTCTTTGACAGGTTATAATTTTGCCCCACATCCAGCCCGCACTTGCGCTTTATCTGTGAGATGTACAGGGAAGATACCTTCAAACCGGTATGCTCCAACACATACGCCTTGATCTGCTCATAAGTCGCGCCCTTCTGGAAGCCGGACATATCCATATCTTCCAGCGAGAACTCCACCCGCACCTTCTTCGAGTCGATTTCTCCCTTGGAAAGCAAAACAACCGTCTCCACATGGTGCGTGAAAGGGAACATATCAAACGGGAAGACCTTAGAGAGCGAGTAGCCGCCTTCGGTGAGCTTTTTAACGTCGCGCGCCAAGGTCGCCGGGTCGCACGAGACATAGACTATTCTTTCCGGCCGTATATCGGTGAGCATTTTGATAAGCTCGTCCCCACAGCCCTTTCTCGGCGGATCGAGCACGACGGAGGAGGGGATGATTCCCTTTTTTACAAGCCGCGGCGCTTCCTTTTCCGCCTCGCCCAAAATTATCTCGGCGTTGGTGATCCCGGCGCGGCGAAGGCTCTCCTTCGCGCTCTTCACGGCGGAGGGGACTATCTCGACGCCGATGATGCGCCCCGCGTTTTTTGAAAGCGCTGCGGTGAGCGTACCTGCCCCGCAGTAAAGGTCAAACACCGTCTCGTCGCCCTTTAGGGCGGCAAGCTTCACCGCCTTGTTGTAAAGCCGCTCGGTCAGGAATTTGTTGACCTGGAAAAACGAATCGGGATAAATGTCAAAATCCGTGCCGCAGAGGCGGTCGGTAATATGGTCGCTCCCGAAAACGACAAAGGACTCATCGCCCAGAATCTTGTTTGTTCCGCTCGAATTGATGTTTAATATCAGCCCCGAAACGCCGGGGAGTCGCTCTCTTAAGGGCGAAAGGCCGATCTGTTCAGTCGCGACGACGGTCGCCAGAATCTTGCCCGAATAGGCCGAGACCCTTGTATATATGTGGCGGACGACGCCGGTCTTCGTCACCGGATCGTAGGGAGGAACGCCCTTTTCCTTTAGATATGATAAGATCTCCTCGGTCACCTTTTTCGCTTCCGGGTCGATGATGACGCAGTGGGGAACGCTCACCTTGTCGTTTGAGCGCGGCTTGTACATCGCCGGTGTATAGTCGGGGTATACCGGCATCTGCGCCTTGTTTCTGTAATATAAGTCGCCGGATGACTCCGTCTCAGCAACGGGAAAGTCGATCCCGGCGATGTGGGAAAGCGCGTCCGACACCTTCATTTTCTTAAAATACGCGCGCTCCTTTTCGCTCATGTGCATGAGGGCGCACCCTCCGCACGCGTGAAAATGGGGGCAGACGGGCTCTGTTCTCTCGGGCGACGGGGTCAGAATTTTTATACACTTTCCGTATCCGAATGTCTTCCCGGCCTTTAATATTTTTATTTTCACAATATCGCCGCGCACGGTCTCGGGCACGAAAACGGGGTAGTGCCCGATTTTGGCAACGCCTGCGCCATCCGACGTGTAGGACGATATGGGCGCGGTGTATTCGTCGTTTTTGAAAATCTCCATACTATTCCTCCAGACGGCGCTCGCCGCGCTCAATCGCCATGAGGCCGCTTCTGACGACCTCGATGATCCCGAACGGCTCTAAGAGGGACAAAAATGCGTCCGTCTTCTCGGTCGTCCCGGCGATCAGGATCGTGAGCGCGCCGCGCCGCGCGTCGATGACTGAGGCGCGGAAAATTTCCGAAAGCTCCAAAAGCTTCGCCCTGTCGTCTCCTGTGGCGGAGAGCTTGATAAAGCAAAGCTCGCGCCCGACGGTGGACTCGGGCGAAAGCTCCTTTACCGAGAGCACGTCGACGAGCTTTTCAAGCTGGCTCGTGATCTGATTTACCGTGTGTTCGTCGCCCTTTAATGTGATAGTGATGCGCGAGACGCCGGGCTTTTCGGTCGTTCCTACGCTTAAGGACTCGATATTAAAGCCGCGGCGCGCATAGAGCCCTGTTATTTTGTTGAGCACGCCCGTTTTGTTTAAAACGAGCACCGCTAAAATGTGCCTGTCCATAAAAGCCCTCCTTAAAATGCGCTTTCTTTAATATCGGAAACAACGTCGATTATAAAGCCGCCGTCAAAGCCCGAGGCCTCGGAAAGAACGCGCGGAATGCCCTCTTCGTTTTCAAGGCGCGCATAGCCGAAGCCGTATGACTCGGCCAGCTTTTTTAAGTCCGGCATTCCCGAAAGCGAGACCGAAACGTGATTTTTGTTATATTTAAGCTCCTGAAGCTCATATATCATGCCGAGCCCGGAGTTATTCAAGACCGCGATCTTAACGTTCAAGCGATTCTGCGCGATAACGAAAAGCTCCGAAAGCGCCATATTAAAGCCCCCGTCGCCCGTGAAAGCAAAGGCGGAGCCCGAAACCGCGGCCGCGCCGATCGCCGCCGGGACGGAAAAGCCCATAGACCCGAGGCCGGCCGACGCGATAGGCCTTTTTTCCTCAAAGCCGCGAAGCGCGAATATCATATTCTGGCCGACGTCGACCGAAACCGGAACGCCCAGCTTTGCGACCGCTTCTGCAAGGTGCGAAAAAAGGTTCTTTCTTTTTTCTTCGCCGCGCCCTATAAAAAGCGTTCGGGGCGCAATCAGGGGAATGAGGAGAGATAAAGCCTCGCGTGCGTCCGACAAAATGTCAAACGATTTTACGTTTTTTGAAAGCTCCGCCTTGTCAATGTCGATATGTATCGCGTTTTTTATATCGCAGTTTACGGTGCGCTCGCTCGTTCTCGCGCCGACGATCAGGACGGCGTCACTCTCTTTAAGGGCGCTGTTCGCCTCGGGAGTGCCGTAGATCCCGGCCATACCGAGGTTGTATTCATCGGGCGGAAGGAGGCCTGTCGCATTCATCGTGAGCGCGACCGGAAAGCCGAGCTTTCCGAGCGCTTCAAGCTCGTTTGCCGCGCCTTTTGCGCCGCCCCCGGCCAAGATGACCGGGCGGGACGCGGAGTTTAAGATCTTCGCCGCCGCCGCTATTTTTTCACTGTCAGGTGAAAAACAGAATTTATAGCCGGGAAGACAGATCCCTCCGCCGGGGGAGGCTATATCCTTTTCCTGAATGTCCGACGGAATGTCGATCAGCACCGGGCCGCACCGCCCGGTGGAGGCCAAGAAAAACGCCTCGTCAATATATTGCCCGATCTTTTCGGGCTCTTTAACAAGATAGCTGTATTTTAAAAAGGGTGCCGCCGCGCCCGTTATGTCCGCCTCCTGGAACGCGTCCGTCCCGATCTTACAAAGCGGCACCTGGCCGGAGAAGACGACGAGAGGCACGGAGTCCGCCCACGCGTTCGCGATTCCGCTTATCATATTTGCCGCGCCCGGGCCGCTTGTGACAAAGCACACGCCGACAGAGCCCGTGACCGCGGAAAAGCCGGCCGCCTCCATCGCCGAGAACTGCTCGTTTCCGCTCATAACGGCGCAGATGCCGCTTTTTGAAAGCTCGTCATATATCGGTGCGATGTTTGCGCCCGGATAGCCGAACACGGTTGAAACGCCGTGCTCCTTCAATTTTTCGATTACAGCCTTTGCACATTTCATTTTTATCACCGCATATAAGTATAGCATAATTTGCCGCGTTTGCCAATAGCGGATTTTTTAAAATACCACTTGATAAAAAAGCGCAATTGGAATATAATAGACAAAAAGGAGGCTTTTTTATGGAAATCGGATATAAAAACACATCGGCATGGAAGGGAGCGGACCGCGACGCGGTCTTCGACTTTGCCGAGGGATATAAGGAATTTTTAAATTCGGGCAAGAGCGAGCGCGAGATGATCCGCACAGTTAAGAGCATCGCGGAAAACGAGGGCTTCGTTCCGCTCGACTCGGTGCATTCGCTCTCATACGGCGATAAGGTGTATAAGATAAACCGCGGCAAGGGCATCATGCTCGCCGTCATCGGGCGCGAGCCGATCAAAAAGGGCTTTAATTTGGTCGGAGCTCATGTCGACTCCCCGAGGCTGGACGCAAAGCCCAACCCGATAACGGAGGACGGGTCGATGGCGATGATCAAAACGCACTATTACGGCGGTATCAAGAAATATCAGTGGACGGCGATTCCGCTCACGCTCTCCGGCACGGTCATAAAGAAGGACGGCACAAGGCTTGACATTTCACTCGGCGGCGAGGGGGACGATTTCTGTTTCACGATAACCGATATTTTGATCCATCTTGCGTCCGAGCAGATGAAAAAGACGATGTCCGAGGGTGTCGAAGGCGAGGCGTTAAACGTTTTGGCCGGCGGAATACCGCATTTTGAGGAGAACGAGGAAAGCGTTAAAAAGGCTATTTTACTCCTTCTGCGTGAGAAATACGGCATCGAGGAGGAGGAGCTTTTGACATCGGAGCTTGAGTTTGCTCCGGCCTTCCCGGCAAAGGATGTCGGCCTTGACAAGAGCTTTGTCGGCGCCTACGCACAGGACGACAGGGTCTGCGCATACTCGGCGCTTCAGGCGATCCTTTCCGTCGAGCACCCGAAAAAGACGGCGGTCTGCCTTCTTGTCGATAAAGAGGAGATAGGCTCAATGGGCGTCACCGGTATGGAGTCGCGCTTCTTTGAGAACACCGTGGCCGATATGATCGATATGTCTGACGAATATTCCGACCTTTCACTGCGCCACGCGCTTTCAAATTCGACCTGTCTTTCGGCGGACGTGTGCGCCGCTTTCGACCCGAACTATCCCGCTCCGTTTGACAAGCAGAACACGCCGGTTGCCGGCGGCGGAATCGCGCTTATGAAATACACGGGCGCGCGCGGAAAGTCCGGCTCGTCGGACGCGTCGGCAGAGCTTTTCGCCTCGGTCGCGCGCATTATGAACGAGAACGGCGTTTCGTGGCAGACGGGCGAGCTCGGCAAGGTGGACGCGGGCGGCGGCGGCACGATCGCACAGTTCACCGCGAACCTTAATATCGACACGATCGACGCGGGCGTTCCGGTGCTTTCGATGCATTCGCCGTTTGAGGTCGTATCGAAGATTGACTTATACGAAACCTTCCGTGCCTACAGCGCATTTTATAACTTCAACTAAAAAAACGGTTCTCCTTTAAGGAGAACCGTTTTTTTAATCAGGATAGGCCGCATCGCAGCTATATAATGCTTCAACTGTACCTTCGCCGGATAGAAGCTCTTCGTCCTGTTCGATGTTTTTAAGATAGAGCTTTTTGATTTTGCCGTTATTGCGGATAAATTCCATCGGTTCGCCGGTAAAATTCATCTGCCTGCAATCTGAAATTGAAAGAGAACCGATAATGCTGCCGTCGCCTATGTTTATCGCAGGAGGATTTTTGCACTCCTCATCTCTGAAAAGCTTTTCGATAACAGCGTTCTGCACATCAATGCCGCTGCCGAAGCTTATAAGGCCGTCTTCCGTCCATGTCACGTCTTTTGTGCCCATACAAAAAGAAGCGTAAACATTATCTATTGTTATGTTTGAAATAGCGGAACGGTATTTTTCCTCCTGCGAGTATTTGCTTATTATGATCCCGGCCACATAATATGTGCCGTATATGTTGGTTATGTGAACGTTTTTAAGCTTATTCGCTCTTGAAAGCAATCTTACCGCACTGTGGGAATCCCGGCCGTAAATGCCGTCTACGGTTATGTTTTCAATATCTCCGCGATAAAGATCTTCCGTGGTCAGCGCGACAGTATCATCGTGGCATGTGCCGGAAAGATTATGAATATAGCCGTTTTTGCATCCGCCCTCAATATGGATACCGTCCATGTTCCAAAGCTTGGGGCTGCCTTCAAAATAGTCAAAGTGTATATTTTCTACTGTGAAATTTTCGGTAAATGCCACATCGATTCCGTAAGTTACGGGATTTTCGATCGTAATATCCGATACCGTAAGACCGGCGACATTAAAAAACATCATACAAAAGCCGGAGTATATGGGTAGGGGCTCTTTGCAATAAGGGTCGGAATCTGCCCGCTCCCTTGACCATTCGCCGGGTGAAAGCTCGCCTTTTTTCTTATCCGAAAAATGGACCGGGTTGGGGCGCTGGAATCTGTGATTCATATCCCAGATTCCGCCGGAAACCTTTATATTTTTATCTCCCGTTCCGGCATTCTTGTTTTTAAGCATACAGGTGTTTGAATGCTCGATGAGCATTATCCTTGAGAATCTGTCGAGCCTAAGCTCCTGACCTGAGCTCAGCCTGATAGCTTTGCTGATCAAATAATTCTTTTCAGGCGGCGGAAGATAAACATAAGACCGGTTATCAAGCATTTCCTGAATTGCCGGCAGATCATCGTGTATTCCGTCTCCGTATAATACGTGCTTCAACATTTTTCACCTCCGTTTTTAAAGCATAACATATTCGCCCAATTTGTCAAGACCGTTAATAATTCCTGTACGAAGCTTCATAACATCAAGGGTCTGCGATGTATCGAAAGAGGGCTCGCCCGTCTCATAAAAGCGCAAAATATCGGCCATAAGGTTTTTGAAACAGTCAGAATTGATCGTCCTGAATATATCATGTCCCGCCGTGGTTTCACCGCAGGCCGTAAACGGCATGGACGGAGAATAGATCATGCACGCCTTCTTTTCGTTTCCGAAAACGGCGCTGCAAATATATTGTATTCCCTGTTTTTCGACCTTAACGGCGAGCGGTTTTTCGGCAAGCACCTTTTGCGCCATTTCTATCTGGTGAATTATATATTCAGGGAGGTTTCCTCCGCCTCCGGTCGTTACAATGTTTTTCACCTCGCTAAATCCGTCAAGCTCATCGGCGTATCTTAATGCCGAAGAAGAGAAAATCCTTGTTCCGTATTTTTCGGCAATATTAAATATCTCCTTTGCCTCAGAAAAATCCGACGCAAAGGTTTTGTCAATATAGGTGTTCTTTTTGTACCTTAAAACTTTTTTCGCATATTTCGCATGCTTTTCGGGGTTTGACGGCGAAAGCATCAGGATATAGTCGCTTTTTTCGCAAAGCTCCTCTATGGTTTCGCATTTTTCACAGCCGTGGTCAATGCACCATTCATCGGTGCTTTTTCCGCCGTGCGGCGGAAGGTCTTCCTCCGTCCAAACATATTTTACGCAAAAATCCATGCCAGTGTCCTTGCAGATTTCATTTATCAGACGGGGGTAATTATTTGCGTGCCATTCGTCAATATAATAATCAATAAAGCCGATAGTTTTCATTTAAGCTCGATTTCCTTTCCCTGCTCTGCCGAGGCATACAGCCTGTCAAGCAGCTTCATACTCTCCAAAACGTTAAAAATATTGTTTCTGTCCTCCTCGCCGGTCGTAAATGATTTTATAAACGCTTTATCTTCGCAGTAATACATGTCGGGAATCTCATATTCGGGGACAATCGTTTCGAGTGTTTCTCCGTCATAGATTTCAAACCTTCCGCCGTAAGTCAGCCGCGCACCGGCTTTATCTCCGAGAAAATCTATAAACATGTCCTCTCTTGCAATATTTTGCGCCCACGCTCCGTTAAACGAAATGCTTGCCTTATCTGTTCTCACATGGCCTGTAACAAAATCTTCAACATCGTTTATGCCATTCTCGGTATCGGAGGTGTCCTCCGCCCACATGCTTTTATACTTGTATGAGCTCATATCCTTTGCCGTTTCGCTGTACACGTCGCACGTCGCGCTTTTGATTTTGGCATTGCCGAGGATATACAAAATCAGATCCATAAAATGTATTCCCCAGTCTATCAAGACTCCGCCGCCCGATTTTGTCTTGGTCGTAAAAGCACCGCCGAGACCGGGAATGCTTCTGTGGCTTCTAAACGAGCAATATATATGATAGATATTCCCGAATCTTCCCTCGCGGTTGAGCTCCTCCAACATTTCGACAGATCGGTGATATCTGTTGCATACACCGATATTTAATATTTTCCCCTGCTTTTGAGCCTCATCGGCCATTTCGCACGAAAGCGCATAGCTGACGGTTACAGGCTTTTCGCACATCACATGCTTGCCGGACTTTAATGCGGCCATCGTGATCTCATAGTGCGAGAAATTCGGCGTTAAAACAAACACAGCGTCGACCTCGGGGTCGCTTAACACGGCCCTGTAATCCGTGACCGCATTTTCGATAAAAGGGTAATCCTCCTTCGCTTTTTTTGCCTTTTCCGCGATGATGTCGCAGGCATATTTCACCCTGATATTTCCGATCCTTGACAATGCCGGAAAATGCGCGTTGTTTGCAATTCTTCCGCAGCCTATAACGGCGAGCACCTTGCTCATAATAATTCCCCCTTCTTTTTTTGTAAAAGTTATCATTTTTTTGTCTTTTTCTTAAAAAGTGTATTATTTTAAGAAAAAAGCTTGTATATTTTTTGTTTTTTTGATACACTCAAAATGAGGTGACAGGCAATGTATAAATACCATTTGGATTTCTTGCATATTGAAGAGCCGGTTTGCTATAAAGATACCCTGCTTTTTCAGCTCGGACGGCTTTATTGTTTTCCCGGGACCGTTATCGAAAAGCATGCGCATCTTGACTGGTTTGAGCTTACTGTCATATCCGACGGTTCGGGCACGGTCAAAACCAACGGTGTTGCAACGCCCGTGCAAAAGGGCGATATTTATCTTTCATATCCCGGGGATTTTCACGAGATCATATCATCGGGCGAAAATCCGCTGAAATATGATTTTTTTGCATTCGCCACAAAGAACGCCCTGCTTGAACAAGAGCTTAAAAATATTATGAACTCGCACACCTGTGAGGAACGGGTCTTTCGCAGCAATACGGTCAATTATGCCGTGTCGGACGCCATTTCAGAGCTTTCGGCAAAGAAGAAATACTCATCCGAGCTGCTTTCGCTGATCTTTGAGGAGATTATCTTTAATGTCATCCGCAGCTTTGACTTTGAGATGTCGGGAAACACCGGCGGCAATCTTTCGCCAAACGAGCTTTGCTTTCAGATCATGCACCATATAGATACACACATATATTCGATAAAAAAACTTGCCTCGCTGTCAGAAAAATTTTCATACAATTACAGTTACCTGTCAAATTTTTTTAAGAAAAAAACCGGCACGACCATTGCGGAGTATTATCAGAACCGCCGTTTGGAAACCGCAAAGCTTCTTATAAACTCCGGCGATCTTAAAATTACCAATATAGCCGAAAGGCTTAATTATTCGTCGCTTTTTGCATTTTCAAAGGCGTTTAAGAAAAAATACGGAATAGCGCCGAAAAACTATATCGGAGGCGGCCGGACTTAAACGCCGCCTTTATTCTAATTCAAAAATATTTTGTTGTAAATATCATTTCTTTGCGTAAAGCATATCTTTTTTTCGGAATATCGGCTTTTATTAAAGACGCAAAAAACGGATATTTTCTATACAAAAAATATGCATTTACAATGGCCCGTGGCCGCTATATAATAAAGCGTAACAAATTGAGACGGAGGGCCGGAAAATGTATAAATTTCCTATCGGAATAATTTTGGAATCGCTGAAAATGCCGCGCCGTGATGCCATAAAAAAGGCTGCCGAGATCGGCGCAAAGGGCATTCAGATGTATGCAACCGAGGGGGAAAATTCTCCCCGGAATCTTTCTTCTGAAGCAAGGGCAGAGCTTAAAGACGAGGTCGCATCGTCGGGGCTTGTTTTTTCCGCTCTCTGCGGCGACCTCGGCATGGGCTTCGGAAATCCCGAAAAAAACCCGGTGCTTATTGAAAAATCGAAAAAAATCTTTGAGCTTGCAAAGGATTTGGGAACGAACATTGTAACCACACATATAGGCGTTGTCCCGGGTGACAAAAAATGTGACCGGTACAAGGTTATGCAGGAGGCGTGCTTTGAGCTGTCGTGCTTAGCAGATAGTATGGAGGTGTATTTTGCGGTTGAAACGGGACCCGAACCGGCGGACGTATTAAAAGAGTTTTTGGATTCTCTGGGCTCCGGCGGAGCTGCGGTAAACTTAGACCCTGCTAATTTTAAGATGGTAACGGGCTTTGACCCCGTTGAGGCGGTTTATCTTTTGAAGGATTACATTGTTCACACTCACGCAAAAGACGGAAAGCGCCTTAACATCGGAAATCCGGAATATATTTACCGGGCCGTTCATCCCGTTCCGCAAGGCTTTAACGATATTAGATATTTTGAAGAAGTTCCGCTTGGAACCGGAAGCGTTGATTTTCCGAATTACTTAAAGGCGCTCGAAGAGATTGGCTACAGGGGCTTTTTAACCATCGAGCGCGAGGTGGGAGACACTCCCGAGGAAGATATTATTGCGGCCTACAGATACTTAAATAAAATAATTTCGGAGAATTGAGAGGCTTTTTCTGCAAACTTAAAACGGTTCTCCTTTAAGGAGAACCGTTTTTTTAAAATAACCATATATCCGCCTGGCGCGGCTCCTCTTTTTTGGGAGCGGGCGCTTTTTTTTCGCGCTTTTTTTCCGGAGAATATTTGTCTTCTTTTTCCGAAAAGGAGTAATTTTCGTTAAAGCGCGAGAAATATTCGCCGAGCTTTCCTGCCGCGTCCTTCGACACAATGTAAAAGGTCTTCCGGCCGTGCTTTTTCTTTAACACGAGGCCGGAATCGGTGAGCACCTTCATATGGTGCGAAAGCGTGGGCTGCGAAATTTTAAGCTCTGATAAAATGTCGAGCGCGCATTTTTCACCGCCGGATAAAATGTCTAAAATAAGGCACCTGTTTTCATCCGCAAGAGCACGGAAAATATCAGCATAATTCATTTATATCACCCTTTTTGATTATATAACATATATTGACGATTGTCAATATTATTTTTTCAAAGGGGTGACGCTGCCGTCCGGGTTCTTGATATATGCATTGTCGAGCTGACTTTTTAACGAGGCGCGCATTGCCCTTACATATTCGTCACGGAGAGCGGCCTGCTCTTTTTTTTCATCTTCGGTCAAGCTGCCTTCCTTTGCCTTTTTGGCAAGAAGATTGATTCTTTTTATCTTTTCGTCAGTCATTAAAATCCCTCACAAATTTTTGTATAATTTTCTGGCTCTGGACTGCCGCCTTTTCGCAGAAGGCCGGAAAATCCTTTGCCGCGCTGTCGTCTCCGCCGTCCGAGACAGTGCGAAGGATCGCGCAGCGGACTGAGTTTACATAGCATACGTGGGCGATGGAGGCGCCCTCCATCTCGCAGGCGATTGCACCGAAGTTTTGCCTGATGCGTTCTCGGTCAGAGTCGGACGCGATGAATTTATCGCCCGAGGCGATGGTGCCCGCCTCTGCGTGGATGCCTAAGTCCTTTGCCGCGCCGAGCAAAAGCTTTACCGCGTATTCGTCGCACGGGAGCTTTATTATGTTGATACCCGAGATCATGCCGACCGGATCGCCTAAGGCGCTTGAATCCATGTCGTGCTCCACCGCGTCGGTCGCGATGGCCGCGTCAGATATCGAGAGCGTTTTTGAAAGACCGCCCGCAACGCCCGAATTTATTATTATTTCGGGGCGGTATTTGAGTATCATTGCCTCGGCGCATATAGCGGCGAATACCTTGCCGACGCCGCACTCCGCCGCGACGGCCTTTTTGCCCTCGAGCGTGCCGCATATAAAGGTGACGCCCGATATTTTTTCCTCGGATATGTCCGCCATCATGTTTTTGATTCCGGCAAGCTCCACGTCGAGCGCGCAGATGATGCCGATCTCGGCCTTAAAATCTGTCATAGCTAAAACTCCAGTCTCTTGATTCAAGTATTTTAAGATAGTCGCGGCAGATCGCCTTTGCCGCGTCGAGCGAAAGGTTTTTGTAGTTTCCGCATTCGGCCCTTTTCGCACCGAACACCTCGCCCTCATAGGTGAGAATGTCGCGAAGGCAGCCTTTTAAGACGGATAAGACCTTTTTATTGTCCGCATTTCTGACGAGAAGGTAAAATCCTGTCTGACAGCCCATCGGACCGAAATAGATAACCGAGTCCTTTATCTCGGAATTTCTTAAATAAGTCGCCAACATATGCTCGGCCGAATGCATGGTTAAGTTATCCATATAGTCGCCGGCGTTCGGCTTTTTGGTGCGAAGGTCGTAGGTCGTGATGTCCGAGTCGATCCTCGAAACATATATGCCGGGACCGATATGGTCGTGATCGACTCTGAAGCTTGTGATTTTTTCCATTAAAAATCCCCCTTAAAGTTTTTTTAAGTTTTTTCTTAAATCCCTCGGTGTCATATGCATTATGTTTTTGAACACCGAGTTGAACGATTTGATGTCGGTATATCCCGAAAGCTCCGCGATCTCGGTTATCGGCTTGTCCGTTGAGAGAAGAAGGCGGCAGCTGTTTGAGATGCGTTGCTTTTTTAAATATTCGGTGAAGGTCTGCCCGGTGACCTGCTTGAATCGGAGCGAAACGTACTGGGGAGTGAGCTTCACCGCATCCGCCGCGGAGGAGAGGCTGATGGGAAGGGCAAAATTATCCTCCGCGTATTTCATGACCGCGGAGACTGCCTTATCCGTCACAACTCTGGAGGCATTTATGATGTTTCGCATCGTGATGATGAGTAGCTCTGTAAGCCGGCATCTTATGACCTCCGAATGGCCCGGAAGGACGGAATTGTATTCCTTCAGCATATCGTCAAGCACTTTTTTGACAGCGCCGGTCCTGTCATAAAAGACGTGGTTTGTAGGGGGCTCTATATAGCTGATGCCGCCGAACCTTATGAAGTAACTGTTCAAAAGCTCGGAAAAAAGCTTGCAGTCTTTCAGCATGGGGTCGATAAAAACAGGCCTGAAAATGCAGTTGATTATCTTAAAGTGCGTGCCGGGGTCGGCTTCATACTTGTGCGAAGCGTCCATATCTATAATGAAATAGTCGCCGGGCTTAACGCGCGCGGTGCCGCCGCCTTTTAAATAGTGCGTTGCTTTTCCTTCAATTATATAAACAAGCTCGAAAAATCTGAAGTGCGTATGGAAGGTGCAGCTCGGCTGGTTGTGAGGAAAAATGCTGAAATCTCCGTCGGACAGGGAAATATCTTTTTTTGACATTAAAATCACCCCTAAATATTAAATTTACACCTAAAAGATATTAATATTTACCATTGATTACAGTATAAATCAATTGTATAATAAAGTCAAGAGGCAAATAAAATTTGCATGAAAGGATGGAAAAAAAATGAAAAAAGTATTGGCTTTGCTGCTGGCGCTGATGCTTTCGGCATCGTGCATCACATCACTTGCCGAAAACACGACGCTCTACCCGAAGGACGCTTCGTTTTTGCAGGGTATTACGGGGGGAGAAAAAGCGTCGGGCTTCACGAAGGGAAAGTATATAGGTTTTTCCGGGGTTGATCTTACCGGCAAAAATTCACTTGAGGTCAAGGCGGACGTGCATTTTCACGGAACGTCGAACGGATGCGCGATCCGCGTTATGATCGACCATCCCGTGACGGGCTCTCAGATCGGAACGATTGTTATGTCCGAAAATACGGACACGTTCTCCTGCTACATAGAGCCGACCTCCGGCAAGCACGACGTTTACTTTGTCTGCTACTACGGGCCGTCGGGCGACACGTCCTATGTGAGCGTTAAAAGCTTTGAATTTAAGGACGAGGAGTATAAGGACACGGCGATCGAGGATCAGGTTCCCGATTCTGCGATAAAGGACTTTTATGCCGACACATGGCAGGCGACGGACTCCGTCGGCAGAAAGGTCGCGGATTATTCCGAGGCGGGCGCGCCCAAGGCAGGGGAGCGCGAGGTCGGTATAATGTACTGGAACTGGTTCATGGACAAGGGCAACAGCGAGGCGAGAGTTATCTCCGACGTTATAAAAAATTACCCCGACGCGATGGAAAACCAGTCGTCTCCCGGCTGGAGCGGCGTTGCGACCTATTATTGGGCGGAGCCGGCACTGGGGTTTTATAACAGCATCGACTATTTCGTTTACTGCCGCCATCTTGAGATGCTCTCTGCAGCCGGAGTCGACGTTTTGTATTTAGACTGGTCGAACGGCGGAGCGGTATATATGGAGGCGCTCGACGTTTTGGTAAAGGCGATGCGCGACACTAAGGCAGAGGGTGTGAATATTCCCAAGCTCAGCCTTTTCGGGTGGAATTCGCCGGTCGGCGCATATCAGCTTGCGCTCGCGCTTTACAACACCGGATTCGTTCAGAACGACTGGTCGGACATCTGGTATTATTACGACGGAAAACCGCTCTTTTTCTCGATTGCGGACGGCAGGAAGATGTCGACCCAGGCAGAGGGTAATGATACCGCGGCGCAGAGACTGATCGAAGAAATGGCGGATCACTTCACCTGGCGCGCGAATGTTGATTCACATCTTGATAAGACGGGCTGGACCTGGATCGAGGGCTTCCCTCAGGCACAGCGAGGCGAGGAGACGGACGACGGAAGACCTGAGTTTATGGCGCTCGGCGTTTCGTATCACAAGTCCTACGTACTGGGCAACAGCCAGGCATATTACGCAAGCAAGCCCTATGCGAAGAACAGGGCATACTCCAACGTATTCGGCGAGGACTACTCCGAAAATGCGGCAAAATCCGGTCAGTACTTTAAGGAGGAAGCAAACGTCGTTTTAAAGGGCGATCCTCATATGGTATATGTGGACGGCTGGAACGAGTTCACCGCAATTCAGCTTCCCGGCCCCTCGTTTATGGACACGTTTGACGACAGGAACAGCCGTGACTTTGAGCCCGTTAAAGGCGCGCTTAAGGACGACTATTATATGCTCCTGACCGACTTTATCAGAAAGTTCAAGGGCGTTCGCCCGGCACCCGTTGCCGGCGCGGCGAAGACCATAGCGGTCGACGGTGCACTCACCGACTGGGACGATGTGACGCCGGCATACTATAACTATTCTGCGAAAAACAGAGATTCCGTTTCCGGCGGTACGGTTAACGGATCGACAATTAACTATAAGACAAATTCGGGCGACAGAGTGACCTTCTCCAAGGTCTCGCGCGACGAAAACAATATCTACTTTATGGCACAGGGCGGCGCCGATGCGTCACTCGCGGTTACCGCACTCTATGTAAATTCCGACCGCAACCCGGCGACAGGCCTTTCCGGCTATGACTTCATCATAGGAAGAGACGGCACGTCCTCGGTTGAGCGCATCAATAAGGACGGAACATATGCCCCCATCGGCGAGGCGACCTTAGTCAGAAACGCAAATAAGATGGAGATCTCCGTTCCGCGGACGCTTCTGGGACTTACCGGCTCGCTTGACTTTGAATTTAAGTTCGTTGCCGGCACGTTTGCCGACGTTATAGAGCTTTACGAAAACCAGAACACCGCGCCCATCGGAAGGTTTAACTACCTTTACACCGAGACAGAGCAGAAGACATTAACCGCGGCGGAGAGAAACGCGCTTTCCGACACGGCGGTTCTTCGCGCAGGCAAGAATAAGATGATCGTTTCCGGTGCTATCGAGACGGTTTGCGAGGCTGATACATCTATCGCGCCGTTTGAAATGAACGGAACGCTCTACATTCCGAAGGAAGCGTTCGCCGAGATTTTGGGCTACGGCGAGAGCAAGATATATTACGACGCGACGGCAAATATCTTCTACTTCTATCAGTTCAAGTTAAACGACGATCTGACAGAGGTTGTAAGCCAGAACTGGTACTACACCGTTCTGGGCTCGTATGAGGCAAGACAGAGCGGATACTTAAAGAGTCTTTCCGCGCCCGTGCTTGCGACAAACGGAAACATCTTCGTTCCGGTAAGCATCTTTGCCGAGGCGATGGGTCTTTCGGTTACAAATCTCGGCGGCGGAGCATATCAGATCGGCACGGGCTCCGGTGCGTCGGTTTTGGGATATCTTGATTAATTTAAGGAGGAAAAAATATGAAAAAAGTATTGGCATTGCTTTTGAGCGCTTTAATGGTTTTGTCGCTCGCTTCGGTTTCCTTCGCGGCAAACTTAAAGGAGCTTGACACCGTCGGCAATATGGCTGTGGAGTCCGCGCTTTCCATAAACAAAGACGGAAGCACAGATAAAGAGATCAAAAGCCCCGACAAGCTCGTTGACGGCATGATAACCGGGACTGACGAGTGCGGCCAGATGGCAGGGCTTGACACATTCACAAGAGGCGACTTTTGCATAAACACCGCGGAGGGTAAATACATAAAGATCGTGCTCACGATGACAAAGCCGGTCGAGTTTACGGGAATCAGAATCTACTCAAGAAAAGAGGACGCAACGTCAAAATACGTTGAGATCAACAACGCGCAGAAGGCGACGCTTGAATTTTACGACGCGTCGGGCAACTCCGTTAAGACGGCGGAGCTTGAAAGCGCGGCGGGAAAGCCCGGCGGCAACATCGTCGGCACACAGTATGTCGATTTCACCGTTATGTCCGGAAACAAGATATATTCTGTTAAGGACGCAAAAAAAATCGTTATAAACATCCTGCAGACCTACGGCACGCAGGAGCACTGGGGCTCTGAGGAGATCTGCCTCACAAACGGGAAAAAGGGCGAGGCGAAGACCGTTGCTGAGCTTAAAAAGCTCGGCTTTAAGGCTCCCGATGCTCCGATCGAGGTTAAGGACGACACAAAAAAGGACAACACCTCTGACGAGAAATATCTTGATAAAACGGGCTGGTCGATCACGGCAAGCGCGGAGCAAAAATCGGCGAAGGCGCCCCTTGCGATCGACAATAACCCGAACACATTCTGGCATTCGGACTACGAGGTAACGGACGGCAAGATCTCCGGCAAGGCAGACCCGCCCTTCGATCTTGATGTGACGCTTCCCAAGAAAACCGTTGTATCGGGGCTTTCGATACTTCCGAGAAGCGATTCAAACTCGAGCGGCGTTCCCACAAAGGTTCAGTATTTCCTCATGATCGACGGGGAATATAAGGATCTCGGAGTGTTCGACTATCCTTTGGGCAAAACAAGAAAGATTGAGCGCTTTAAGTCAAATATCGAGATTTCCGGACTCAGAGTAAGGATAATCGAAGGCCTTGGAGGCTACGGCACGCTCGCGGAGATCGACCTTCTCTCTGAGAATAAGGAATATAAGACCCTCACATATGATGCGTTTATCGAAAACGAGAACGCAAACAAGCTCTATAAGATTGATAAGAGCGGAGTTACCGCAAAGTTTGACGGGGACTTCTGGGGTCAGAACATCATCGACAGAACGGTCGACGGAAGCTACGACACATTCTTCCAGGCCGGCACGGCGAAAAACAACTACACCTTCGTTATCGATGTTGACCTCGGCGATAATTACAACATTGCCGCAGTAAGCTACTTCCCGAGACAGGACGATAAGGACGGCTTCTGGCACAATTACAAGATCTTAACCAGCACCGACGGTAAGAACTTTACCGAGGCGGCAAGCGAAGAGAAGAAAAAGGTCGACTATTCAAGGCACTACACACAGTTTAATGCACCCGTAACGGCAAGATTCTTCCGTTTCGAGATCTCTAAAGGCTACGGAAACCTTGTTTCCTGCGCGGAGCTTGATTTCTACGAGAATTACGAGGACTATAAGAAGCGCGCCGAGGCGGAAAAAGAGGAGTATAAGCTCGTCATCGGCAAGAACGAGATCACTCATAAGGGCGGCACGGCAACGCTTGACACGGCGCCCTATATCGAGAACGGCACGACCTTCATTCCTCTGCGCGGACTTTTAGAGCTTATGAACGCCACGGTTGAGTGGAACGGCGAGAACCAGAGCATCAAGGTCAATAAGGGCTCGACGGTAATCAACCTCCAGATCAGGAACTATCTGGTCGACGTGACGACCGTTAAATACGGCACGGTGCGCTACACGCTCCTTGCCGCTCCGAGGATCACGGATTCGAGGACCTTCATTCCGATCCGCTTCGTGTCCGAACAGCTCGGCTATAACGTCGAGTGGGACGGCGCGACTCAGACCGTAACGATCACAAAATAGCACTCACTTAAGTTAGTGCAATTTAAAGCCTCCCTTGCCTAAAGGGAGGTGGCAAAACCGAAGGTTTTGACGGAGGGATATATGTTCGCACCCGCCCGGCAGGTGCACCGTAGGGGTCGATGCCCACATCGACCCGCCCGCACCCACACCGGGCGAAAACACAGCTTTTAAGCTTCGCTGAAAGGCGGAGCTTGGAAAATATAAGAAAAACGGTAAGAAAGGAAGGATTCAAAATGAAAAAAATCATTGCGCTGTTATTGGCTCTTATGATGATTCTGTCATTCACTGCCATAGTAAGCGCAGACGGAACGCTTCATTCCTCGGACGAGGTTGACGCGGCATTGTCGCTGGACAGCTATGAAATAACATCAACAAAAAAAGCAGGACCGTACGGTTCGGATACAAACCTTTTTGACAAAAATATAAGCACGGCAAGCACAGGCTCGGAGGCAACAAAGTGGCAGGTAAACTGGGCATTTTGCAAGGCCGGTGACAGTATCACGTTTAATATTTCGTCGGAAAACGCAATTGCATTCTCTGGAGTAAGATTTTATTCGTTGAGAGTGGATAATCCGACAGACGGAAGCTACGGGCTGCGCGGCGCACAGAGGCCGGCGAAGATCTATGTCAGCGTTTCGGCAGACGGAGTAAACTATGTGAAGACAGATCTTTTGCAGGAGACACGCAGCGGTGAGCAGGAAGGATTTGAGAACAATCGCTGGAATCAGTTTGCACTGTCGTTCGGCGGAGACACAGCGTCTGTAAGCGGAATCAAGTATATAAAGCTTGAGGTGACTGCCACCGGCGGTGAGGAGCACTTCGGAGTGGAGGAAATAACGCTTCTCAATCCGGACGGTGAAAACACAAAGACTATTACCCAGCTCAGAACCGCAAGCTTTGTCGCAAAGACTGCGGAGCTTGACAGCTATCTTGTTAACGGCGGACTTGAGAGAAAAGCAATTCTTGACGAGCTTGACGCAATGTATGCGGCGCTCACCAGAGACGAACTGACGACGATCAGCACGGCTGTTGAAAAATACAACACGGCAAAAACACGTTATGCCGCGGCAAGGCAAGAAATTGATACAACAGGAAAACTGACTGCCGTATCCGCAATCAGCTATAAAGGCGACGGAAACATTAATCAGACTCTCAACGCTTCAAAACTGACAGACGGAAGCATCACAAAAGAGGGACAAAACGGTAAAGTTGACGGAGTTGACACATTCTGCCGCGGCGACTTCTGCGTTGACCCGTCTGATAATGCAAACGTTGCAGACGGAAGACACACGCTTATAACCTTAACGCTTAACCCGACGGTTGAATTTTCGGGCATCAGAAGTTATACCGGTAAATATGATGGTGAAACAGGTTCAACCTCATGGTACACAGCAAAGAAGGTTTTGGTTACATTATATGACGCGGACGGAAACAAGATCGCGTTTGGCGGCATATCACCGGTTTTGGCGAAGACGGCAAACGGAGAAAGAGACAATTCTTATGCCGATTATGTAATTGCTGAAAATGGGACTGAATATTCCGTAACAGGAGTTTCGAAGATCGAATTTGACATTCTTAAGCTTGAAGGTAAAGAACAGCATTGGCGTGCAGAGGAATTCAGACTTCTCACGGCAACGGGCTCGGTAAAAACGGTTGCTGAAATTAAAGGGGAAATGCTTGCTTCCGGAGCGGCAGCTGTAATTGCGGCAATAAATGCGATCGATTCGCGCGTGACCGGAAGCGTTGAACAGAAAAAAGGTATCGCGGCGGCAAGAGCGGCGTATGACGCACTCTCAAACGATGAAAAGGTCAATGTTACAAATTACAGCACTCTGACAGCGGCGGAAGCTGCGTACAACGGCGAAACTGTCAAGGAGATCGAAGCGTCGCTGACAGGTTCGGCATATTCGGATCACCTCGCGTCTCACGACCACAGCAATCTCGGTTACAATAAAGGCGGAATCGCAGATGGCGTTTACAGCACAACGAATCTTTTTGATAACAAAATCAGCGCAGAGAACGTGCTCGGGAAAGATTCGGCATTTATGCGCGGAGACTTCTCTGTATTCGGAAGGGCTAACGAATATCTTCACATTACAATAAACACAAAAAGTGTGGGCAGTTTCTCTGGAATCAGGCTTTACAACAGAAAAAGAGATGATGTAACTACTTATGACGCAGGGGCCGTTCCTTCAAAGGTTAAGGTTGCGCTCTATTCTTCGGATGATGTATATGTGACAAGCGGAATTATAGCTCCGACAATTAAGAGCGGCAACAACGAAATAACGGATATGTATTACGACATTCCGTTAACATTCGGAAAAGAAAACGTTAAATGCACCGGAATCACAAAAATCGTATTGACTTTGACGGAGTTAAACGGCGACAATAAGTGGGGCGCGTTTGGTGCGGAGGAATTAAGACTCTTAGACGACGAAACGGTCACCGCAACTAAGACTGTTTCAGACATCGCAAAGACTCTTGTGACCTTAAGCACGCCGACATTCGAGAGCGGCGTATACGGTGACGGAACCGGTAAAATCCGCTTCTTCACAACCTTTGACGCAATAGCGGACGGCGCCAAGATCAAGTCGTTCGGAACATATGTTATCACAAACAAAAACTATGAGAAGAACAGCAATCTTTCGGATTATTCCAATTCGTTCGCGTCATACACAGGCGAAACTCCCGCGGTGGGAGACACCTTCTCGGTCGACGTAACCGGTATTACCGAAACGAACTGGAACACGCCTGTCGTTGCGATAAGCTTTGTTAAGATTGAGGGCTATGATAACCTGATCATAAGCGGCACTTCGACCGGTGCAACGGTTAATGCCAAAAATAAATTAAAGTAAAGGAGCAGTAAAATTATGAAAACTAAAAAAACATATAGTGCTCCTTTGGCGAGCATTGTAAAAATCGAAACGAAAGACGTTATTATGGCGAGCGGCGTTTTATCTGACGCGAAATTTAAGGGTGCTGAGATCGTCGCCGGCAAGGTTTACGACATTAACTAAAACCAAAAAAGCGGAGTGTGTAAAGCCTTCCCCCAAGTGGGAAGCCTATGTTGTCTCCGCCAGAGGGCGCCATTCCGGCGGCACTGAATGCCAAATGCGGGAAACCGCACATTATAATCGGTAATAGGGCGAAAGCCTTATTATATGTTCCTTCCGCCCGGGCTGTTAAGCGCTATAAGCAGTCCGGGCGCCTTTTAAAAAATTATCGGCGGGGAAGCTTTCCCCGCCGACAATTTTTAGATCTGTTTTCTGAACTTTTTGAGGCAGACTCTTTGAGCACCGGGATTTCGCCGCCGCTTCGCTCCGTAAATGGCAAAAGCCCTTCCTTGTCATAATATCTGAGCGTTGAGTGCGGCGATGCGGTCTTTATCGCGCCCGGAGTCGGTCACTGGCACGGCGCGAAAAAATCAAGCTGGTTTTCGCACATCGCGGTCGAGTGCCCGGGAGAGAACACGTCCAACGAATGGCTTTCGCCCGTGACGGATGAAGAATACCCGGACGGGGAATAATTAATCAAGGAGGTTTTATAAATGAAATTTGATTTTACCTATTACAATCCCACGAAGATATATTTCGGGAAGGACTCGCTTTCAAACCTTTCGGCGGAGCTTTCGGGCTACGGCAAGAACATTTTGCTTATGTACGGCAAAGGCTCTGTCAAAAAGAGCGGTTTATACGACAAGGTGATAAAGATTTTGTACGATGCCGGAAAGAGCGTGACGGAGCTTCCCGGTATCAAGTCAAACCCCACCTATGAGCAGTTAATGAAAGGCGCAGAGCTCGTCCGCGAGAACGATATTGGCCTTATTTTGGCGGTCGGCGGCGGCTCTGTCATCGACTGCGCGAAGGGCATTTCTGTTTCCGCATATGCCAAGGGCGACCCGTGGGAAAAATACTGGATCAACTTTGAAGAGGTGGACAACAAGGTAGTCCCGGTTGCCTCGATCCTCACAATGGCGGGCACGGGCTCGGAGATGAACGGCGGCTCCGTTATCACTAACGAGGCGGCAATGCTTAAAAACGGCAGAGTGTTCGGGCCGGAGGTTTATCCCAAGTTCTCAATTTTAAATCCCGAATATACGTTCACCGTTCCGGCTTACCAGATGGCGAGCGGAATCTACGACACATTCTCGCACCTTTGCGAGCAGTATTTCTCGGGCGATGACGACAATGTGACCGACTACATCATCGAGGGGCTCATGCGTTCGCTCATATCAAGCGCATATAAGGCGCTGGATAACAGGGAGGACTATGAGGCGCGCAGTAACATTATGTGGTGCGCGACGGTCGCGCTCAACACGCTTTGCGGCCTTTCAAAGGAGACTGACTGGGAGGAACACATGATCGAGCACCAGATCGGCGCATATACCGACTGCGCGCACGGCGCAGGGCTTGCCGCGATCTCGAAGGCGTATTACGAGTATATTTATAAGTTCGGAAAAGCGAAGTTCCGCCGCTTTGCCGAAAACGTCTGGGGCATCGGTACGGACAAGATGACGGACGATGAGGCGGCAAAGGCCGGAATCGGCGCTCTTTCGGGCTTCATCAATGATCTCGGTCTTCCCGGAAACATTAAAGAGCTCGGCGTGACGGACGATATGATTGAAAAGATCGCAAAGTCGACCGTTCCGGGCGGCGGATATAAAAAAATGACCGCCGATGACATTGAAAAGGTCTTAAAGGCATCGATGTAAGGAGGCGCCAAAGCCTTCGCACTAACTTGAGTCAGTGCATCGTAGGGAATGGCGCTTGCGACATTCCGGTGGCACAATGCAGGGCCATTATTAAATCAACCGGCAAAAAACCTCAGGGATCAGATCTCCCTGAGGTTTATGTTTTCTTTGGTAAAGCCCTTTACCGCCGATAAGTCAAACGACGTGTCGCGCGCGGCAATATTAAGATTTTTAAATGTGAAATCCGAAAGAATGTACTGCTCATCGTCGGGCGCTACATCGAAAAATTTATTGCACTCTACATCGCAGTCTTCCATCGTGATATGCTCGCCGTAGGAGAGGGGAATATCGCTTCGCCCCTTAAGGTCGAAAAACTGGCGCCACGGGTTTATATTTATAAAATCGGCGACCTTGCCCGAAACGCCCGATACCGAGATATACTCGAATTTCTGCGGCGTGTCCGGCCGCATCTTGAGCCATAAAAGGTTGACGGCGGACGAGACCTTTAAGCGGCGGACGATGATGTTTTTCGAATGCACGGACTCCGAACCGCAGGTCAGGCACCCGTGGCAGAACCCGTATTCGCAGTCCTCCACGATGATGCGTTCGTTAATTCCGTTGTCCGGGTCGGTGTCGGCATATGGGCCTTTTCCGCCCTTTAGAACGACCGAATCGTCGTTTACCGCCATGTAGCAGTTCTTTATCAGAACGTCGGAGCAGACGTCAAGATCGATCGCGTCCGTGCTCGGCGCGGGAACGGGCGAGGCAGGCGACAGTATCTTACAGTCAAGATACTTGACGCGGCGGCACTTATATAAGTGGTTCGTCCAAAAATGCGAGTTTTGCATCGTTATGCCGCTGACCGTGATGTCCTCCGAATGGTCGATATATATGAGCCTCGGGCGCTGTTCGTCCTTATTCGTGCAGCCCGGGTTCCACTTTTTCCGAAGCCAGAACGCGCGCCAGGAGTTCTCGCCGTTCCCGTCGATAATTCCTTCGCCGGAAATGACGAACCCGTGAACGTGCGACGCGTTGATGAGCGCCGAAAAATATGTGCACGTTTCGCCCTCGATCCGCGTTTTTACGAGCGGATAGTCCGAAATATTAAAGCTTCCCTTAAGAACGCCGCCCTTTTCGATAAAAAGGTTCACGCCGTCCTTAAAAAAGAGCGCGCCGGAATAATACGTCCCCTCAGGAATGACGACGGTTCCGCCGCCGCATGAGTGCGCCGTGTCTATAAGCGACTGTATTTTTTCGGTGCAGAGCTCACAAGGCTCTGCCTTAAGCACATATTTTTTGCCGGGAGCGGGTAGTGCTGTATCGTAAAACCACGGGTCGATTTTAGTCCCGTCGGGGAAAAATTCTTTTTTCAAATAAATCACCTCGCATTGATTATAATATAAAATCATAAAAAACGCAATCCATTTTAAAAATGCATAATAAAGAGCCAAACACTCTGTGAATATTTATGCATAAAATAAAACAAAAAATAAATATTTATGCTTTTTGTGAGAAAATTATTAATAAATATTGACACGGCGGAAAATATATGCTATACTTAATAAAAAATATCTTTAAGTTGATGCTGTGACGTCGGCAAGATTTTGATAACTTCCTTAAAAACGGACGGGGCAAAGCCCGCATCCGGCTGTTTAAGTGCGGTCAAACCTTGCCTTTACGGTAAGGCTTTTTTGTTAGGAGGCGAAAAGAGTGAAGATAACTTTTAAGAACTGCCGAAAATATTCAAACGGCTCTTTCGTTCCGTTTTCGGGCGAGATCGGCGTTTTGTCACCGGCGGAGGGATCTGCCGTTATTTCCGATTGCTTCATTTTTCCGGCTTTCGCGGATGTTCATGTGCATCTGAGAGAGCCGGGCTTTTCATATAAGGAAACTATAGAGTCCGGAACGCTCGCCGCGGCGAGGGGCGGATATTCCGACGTTTCGGCAATGCCCAACATAAGCCCCGTGCCGGACAGCCTTGATAATCTCTCACACGAGCTTGAATTAATTAAAAAAAGCGCGAAGATAAATGTGCACCCCTACGGCGCTATCACAAAAGGCGAGAAGGGCGAAGAGCTTTCGGATATGGAAGAGCTGGCGCCTTATGTCACCGCCTTTTCGGACGACGGGCACGGCGTTCAGTCCGAGGACGTGATGAGAGAGGCGATGGTTCGCGCGGCCTCGATTAAAAAAAATATCGCGGCGCACTGCGAGGTCAATTCGCTCTTAAACGGCGGATATATTCACGACGGTGAATATGCCGCGGCGCATAACCATAAGGGCATCTCATCGGAAAGCGAGTGGGCCGAGGTCGAGAGGGACATATTTTTGGCGGAGAAGACGGGTGCGAGCCTTCACATCTGCCACATCTCGACTGCCGAGAGCGCAGAACTTATACGCTGCGCGAAAAAAAGAGGAGTCGATGTGACGTGCGAGACAGCCCCTCACTATCTGATACTTGACGATGATGACCTTAAAGAGGACGGGGCGTGGAAGATGAATCCGCCTCTTCGCTCAAAGCGCGATAAAGGGGCGCTTATAGAAGCTCTTTGCGACGGCACCATAGACATGATAGCGACCGACCATGCGCCGCACAGCATTGAGGAAAAGTCCAAAGGGCTTTCTGAAAGCGCTTTCGGAATATCGGGGATTGAAACGGCGTTTCCGCTTTTATACACTTATCTTGTGAAAGAAAAAATCATCACACTTGACAGGCTGATCGATCTTATGGCGATCTCGCCGAGGCGGCGGTTCGGGATAGAGCACGGCGACGCGTTCACGGTGTTTGACTTAAATAGGGATTACAATATAGACCCTGAAGAATTTATATCAAAAGGAAAAAGCACGCCTTTTTCGGGAGCTTTGGTTTCCGGAAGATGCGTTTTAACAGTTAACAAGGGGGAAGCGGTATGGAAAGAGAATTTGACAGAAAGATAGTTTTGGAGGACGGAAGCGTTTACTACGGCTACGGCTTCGGAAGCATGAAGGACGTGATATGCGAGATCGTGTTCAACACATCGATGGCCGGCTATCAGGAGATCGTATCCGACCCGTCATATACATATCAGATGGTGGTGATGACCTACCCTCTGATCGGAAACTACGGAATAACGGACGACGACTTTGAGACCAAGGTGCCGACAATCGGAGCGCTGGTCGTCAGGGACTATAACGATATGCCGAGCAATTTCAGATACACAAAAACGCTCTCTGAGCTGATGGCGGAAAATAACATCCCCGGCATATACGGGGTGGACACAAGAAAACTCACACGGAGCATCCGCGATTTCGGAAGCCGGAAGGCGATAATAACGGACGCGGCGGCGAACGACGAATATGTGCTTTCGCTCCTCGGCGGAACCGAGATCCCGCACGACGCGGTAAAAAAGGGCAGCTCAAAGAAAAAGTGGTATTCGAGAACTTCGAACCACAAATTCAACGTTGTCGCGATAGACTGCGGAATCAAGTTAAACATTATAAGGAGCTTAAACCGCCGCGGCTGTAATGTGACGGTCGTGCCTTATAACACGACGGCGGAGGAAATTAAATTCATGAAGCCGGACGGGCTTTTCCTCTCGAACGGACCGGGCGACCCCGAGGATGTGCCCGAGCTTATCGAAACGGTGCGCTCCCTACTCGGCACGATGCCGATATTCGGAATATGCTTGGGGCACCAGATAATCTCGCTCGCCTACGGAGCGAAGACATATAAGTTAAAGTTCGGACACAGGGGCGGAAACCACCCGGTCAAAAACCTTGAGACCGGAAAGATAGAGATAACCAGCCAGAACCACAGCTATGCGGTGGACGAAAAATCGGTTGAAAAAACACCGCTTGAAGTGACCCACATAAACCTTTTGGACGGCACGGTCGAGGGCGCGGAAAACAAGGCCGATAAGGTCTTCTCCGTCCAGTACCACCCGGAGAGCGCACCCGGCCCCGAGGACAGCGGATACCTTTTTGACAAGTTCATCGACATTATGAAGGAGGCGGGAGAAAATGCCTAAAAGAGAAGATATAAAAAAGATAATGGTAATAGGCTCGGGGCCGATAGTCATCGGCCAGGCGGCGGAGTTTGACTATGCCGGAACGCAGGCCTGCCTCGCGCTTAAGGAGGAAGGCTATGAGGTCGTTTTGGTGAACTCCAACCCGGCGACGATAATGACCGATACGTCCGTCGCGGACAAGGTCTATATGGAGCCTTTGAACCTTGAATACGTTGCAAAAATTCTGCGCTATGAGCGGCCGGACGCGGTGCTCCCCGGCATCGGCGGCCAGACGGGGTTAAATCTTGCCATGCAGCTATCGAAAAAGGGCGTTTTGCACGAGTGCGGAGTCGAGCTTTTGGGAACGAGAGCGGAAAGCATCGAAAGAGCAGAGGACAGAGAGCTTTTCAAGGAGCTTTGCGAAGAGATCGGCGAGCCTGTGCTCCCGTCAAAAATAACGCACTCGATCGAAGAGGGCGTTTCGGCGGCGGAGGAGATCGGCTATCCCGTCGTGCTCCGACCGGCGTTCACCCTCGGCGGAACGGGCGGCGGATTTGCGGACGACGAGGAGGAGCTCCGCGTTATAATGAAGAATGCGCTCGCGCTCTCTCCGGTCGGCCAGGTGCTCGTCGAAAAGAGCATCAGAGGCTATAAAGAGATCGAATATGAGGTAATGCGCGACAGGAACGACACGGCGATCACCGTCTGCAACATGGAAAATTTAGATCCGGTCGGGATTCACACAGGCGACTCAATCGTTGTCTGCCCGAGCCAGACGCTCACAAACAAGGAATACCAGATGCTCAGAAGCAGCGCGTTAAAGATTATCCGCGCGCTTAAGATAGAGGGCGGCTGTAACGTGCAGTTCGCGCTCGATCCGCAGTCCTTTTCCTACTATGTGATCGAGGTCAACCCCAGAGTTTCGCGCTCCTCGGCGCTCGCGTCAAAGGCGAGCGGATACCCGATCGCGCGCGTCTCGGCGAAGGTCTCCGTCGGCATGACGTTAGATGAGATAATGATCGCGAACACACCGGCCTCGTTTGAGCCGACGCTTGACTATGTGGTGACGAAAATGCCGCGCTTCCCGTTCGATAAGTTCACCTCCGCGTCAAACAAGCTTTCGACCCAGATGAAGGCGACGGGCGAGGTCATGGCGGTCGGCAGAACGCTTGAGGAGAGCCTGTTAAAGGCAATACGCTCGCTCGAAATCGGCGTGTGCCACTTATATAAATCGAAATTCGACAAAGACAAGATGACTGTCGAGGACCTTTTTAAATACATTAAGGAGGGGACGGACGACAGAATTTATGCTATCGCCCAGCTGATGTGGCTCGGCGTCGATCATTCGAGAATATGCAACATCACGCAGATAGATATGTTCTTTTTGGACAAGATAAAAAAGATTGTGGACTTTGAAAAGGTTTTAGAGGCCAGCGTCGGCGACATTGAAATACTTAAAAAAGCCAAGAAAATGGGCTTTTGCGACAAGTATTTGGGCGTGCTATGGAAAATGACGGAGGACGAGATATATGCCCTTCGCCGCGAGAATAACATCTTCCCGGTCTATAAAATGATAGACACCTGCGCGAGCGAGTTTGAAAGCTATATTCCTTATTTTTACTCGACATATGAGGACGAGAACGAGTCAGTCGTCAGCGACAGGAAAAAGATCGTCGTTTTGGGCTCGGGACCGATAAGGATCGGCCAGGGCGTCGAATTTGACTATTCGACAGTTCACGCGGTGAAGACGATCAAAAACGCCGGCTATGAGGCGATAATAATAAATAACAACCCCGAGACCGTGTCGACGGACTACACAACGAGCGACAAGCTCTATTTTGAGCCCTTAACGACCGAGGATGTTATGAATATTATCGAGCTTGAAAAGCCCGAGGGCGTTATCGCGACCCTCGGCGGCCAGACGGCGATAAACTTAGCCGAGCCTTTGGCAAAGCGTGGAGTCAAGCTCATCGGAACGGACTGCGAGGCGATCGACAACGCGGAAAACCGCGACGCGTTTGAAAAAATCATCATCAAGCTCGGCATTCCGCACCCGGTCGGCGAGGCGGTGACAAATATCGAAGACGGAGTCACCGCGGCAAAGAGGATCGGCTATCCCGTGCTCGTTCGCCCGAGCTATGTTTTGGGCGGCAGGGCGATGCAGATTGTCGCGGACGAGGAGGGCCTTCGCCACTACCTTAAGACCGCGGTCGAGGTGGACGAGGACAGGCCGGTCTTGGTCGACAAATACATCGTCGGAAAAGAGCTTGAGGTCGACGCCGTGTGCGACGGGAAGGACGTTTTCGTGCCCGGAATCATGGAGCACGTCGAGCGTACGGGAATCCACTCGGGCGACTCGATAAGCGTGTACCCGACCTTCAGCGTCTCCGAAAAAGCGAAAGAGACGATGCTTGACTACACGAAAAAGTTAGGCATCGGCATCGGCATCGTGGGGCTTTATAACATTCAGTTCATCGTCGATAAGGACGAAAACGTTTACATAATCGAAGTAAATCCGCGCTCGTCAAGAACGGTGCCGTTTTTATCAAAGTCGACGGGCTGGCAGATCGCTGACATCGCAACGCTTGCTATGCTCGGCCATTCGTTAAAAGAGCAGGGAATAAATGAGATATGCCCGCGCGAGAAAAAGCGCTGGTATGTCAAGACACCGGCGTTCTCATTCTCGAAGATAAGAGGGCTTGACGCGTACCTTTCGCCCGAGATGAAGTCGACGGGCGAGGCGATCGGCTATGACGATAAATTAACGCGCGCGCTTTATAAATCGCTAAAAGCGTCCGGCATGAACGTCGTAAACTACGGAACGATTTTCGTGACCGTGGCCGACAAGGACAAAAACGAGGCACTTCCTCTGATAAGAAGGTTCTACAGGCTCGGCTTTAACATCACGGCGACGAGCGGCACGGCACGGTTTTTGAAAGAAAACGGAATAAAAACTCACACTCTGGCCAAAATAAGCGATGGAAACGAAGAGATATTAGACTCCATCAGAAAAGGTTATGTCAACTATGTCATCAACACGCGCGGCTTAAATTCGTTGAGCGAGGAGACGGACGGCTATAAGATAAGGCGCTGTGCGGTCGAAAACAACGTCACGATGTTCACCGCGCTTGACACTGTGAGGGTGCTTTTGGATGTGCTGGAGGAAATGACCATAACGGTTTCCACGATCGATAAGGAGTAGTATATGATAAAGTCTTGCTATAAGGTAGAATCAAACGAAAAAATTGCAAAGAGCGTCTATAAAATGGTGCTCTCGGGCGACACGTCGGCAATCACCCGGCCGGGGCAGTTTATCAACATAAAAGTGCCGGATAAGTACCTTCGCCGCCCGATCTCAGTCTGCGACTTTGACGCTGAGACCGTCACGGTGATATATAAGGTCGTGGGCGAGGGAACTATGATTATGTCCGAAATGGAAAAAGGGATCTCGCTTGACGTTTTGACAGGGCTCGGCAACGGGTTTGACATAGGAAAATCAGGCGACAGGCCGCTTTTGATAGGCGGCGGAGTCGGCGTTCCTCCGCTTTATAACCTTGCTAAAAAGCTTAAGGACGAGGGGAAGACCGTTACCGTGATACTGGGCTTTAACACATCGGATGAGGTGTTCTTAAAAGAAGAGTTTGAGAAAATCGCAACGGTATATTTAACCACGGCGGACGGGAGCGAAGGGCAAAAAGGCTTCGTGACCGACGCGATGGATGGCATCGACTATGACTACATCTACACCTGCGGGCCGCAGGCGATGCTCAGAGCAGTCTATGACAAGGCAAAAGCCGGCGGCCAGTTCAGCTTTGAGGAGCGGATGGGCTGCGGATTCGGCGCATGTATGGGGTGCAGCTGCAAGACAAAATACGGCGCGAAAAGAATATGCAAGGACGGGCCGGTTCTTGAAAAGGAGGAGATCATATGGTAGACACGAGGGTGAACCTTTGCGGAATAAAAATCGATAACCCCATAATCCCGGCGAGCGGAACGTTCGGCTACGGGCACGAATTTGCAAAGATATATGATATAAACGTCCTCGGCACTTTCTCCTTTAAGGGCACGACGGCAGAGGAGCGGTTCGGAAACCCCACGCCAAGAACGGCGGAGTGCACCTCTGGCGTTATAAACGCGGTCGGCCTTCAAAACCCGGGCGTGGAGAAGGTCATAGCCGAAGAGCTTCCCAAGCTTCGCGAGTGCTTTCATAAAAAGGTCATAGCAAACGTCGGCGGCTTCTCGACCGAGGAATTTGTCTCAAATGCGGAAAAACTCGAAAAAGAAGACATTGTCGGATGGCTTGAGATCAATATTTCCTGCCCCAACTTAAGAGCCGGCGGAAAGAGCCCGGGCTTAAAGCCGGAGACTGCGGCCGAGGTCATTGGCGCGGTCAGAAAGATCACGAAAAAGCCGGTAATAGCAAAGCTTTCCCCGAACGTGACGGACATTGCCGAGATTGCAAAGGCGTGCGAGAGCGCCGGAGCGGACGGTATCAGCATGATAAACACGCTTTTGGGAATGCGGATAGACATTAAAAGAAGAAAGCCCGTGATCGCCAACAAGATGGGCGGCTTTTCGGGCCCTGCTGTCTTCCCGGTGGCGCTTCGAATGGTCTATCAGGTGTATGAAGCGGTGAAGATTCCGATAATCGGCATCGGCGGCGTGACAAGGGCAGAGGACGTTTTGGAGATGATGATGGCCGGGGCGACGGCTGTCGGCGTCGGCGCGGCAAACCTCATAAATCCATACGCCTGCCCGGAGATCATAGAAAGACTTCCTTCGCTTATGGAGGAGCTCGGAATAGAAAAACTGACTGATATTATAGGAGGGGCGCATAATGGGTAAGGACGTTATCATAGCATGCGATTTTAAGAATAAAGAGGAGACTTTCGCTTTCCTTTCAAAGTTCACCGGCAAAAAGCCGTATCTTAAAATAGGAATGGAGCTTTTCTATGCCGAGGGCCCCGAGATCGTGCGCGAGATAAAAGCGCGCGGCCACAAGGTGTTTTTGGACCTTAAGCTTCACGACATTCCGAACACCGTTAAGAGCGCGATGAGGGTGCTCATGAATCTTGGGGCGGACATGGTGAACGTTCACGCCTCCGGCGCGTCGGAAATGATGAAGGCGGCGTGCGCGGCGGCAAAGGAGTCTGAAAATCCTCCGCTTCTCATCGCCGTGACACAGCTCACCTCGACGGACGAGAGAGCCTTAAAAGAGGAGCTTTTAATTAATACGCCGATGAAGGAAACGGTTGAAAAATACGCGCTCAATGCGAAAAACTCAGGACTTGACGGGGTGGTCTGCTCACCCCTTGAGGCCGAGGACGTGCACGCGGTCTGCGGCAAAGAATTTTTGACGGTAACGCCCGGGATCCGCTTTGCGGACGGCGAGGTCGGCGACCAGAAAAGGGTAATGACGCCCGCCGACGCGAAAAAGGCGGGAAGCGATTATATCGTCGTCGGCCGCCCGATAACGAGGGCGGACGACCCGGTCGGCGCATATGAAAGATGCATATCTGAGTTCATTGATTAGAAAGGAGTACATAATGAAAGAGCTGATTGCAAAGGAACTTTTAAGGATCAAGGCGGTGTTTTTCCGCCCGGAAGAGCCCTTCACATGGGCGAGCGGAATCAAAAGCCCGGTGTATTGCGATAACAGACTGATACTTTCAGACCCTTTGGCGCGCGATAAGGTGGAGTCGTCCATCGCCGAGACGGTGAAGAAAAACTCCCCCGAGGCCGAGGCACTTATGGGCACGTCGACCGCCGGGATAGCGCACGCGGCGATAGCGGCGCACATTCTGGGCATTCCGATGGGATATGTCCGGGGCTCTGCCAAGGATCACGGAAGGCAGAACAGGATCGAAGGAAAACTCACCTCGGGCGAAAAGGTCGTCGTTATTGAGGACCTCATCTCGACCGGCGGCAGTGTTATCGACGTTGTGGAGGCTCTCCGCGAGGCCGGAGCGGATGTGCTCGGCATCGTCTCGATATTTACCTACGGTATGGAGCGCGGAGTTAAAAGGCTGGCCGAGGCGAACGTTAAAAATGTGAGCCTGACGGATTTTGACACGGTCGCGCGCGTTGCGGCAGAGGACGGATATATAAAAGCGGCGGACGAGGCAAGACTCTTGGCCTTCCGCGACAACCCGTCCGACGAGTCGTGGATAGGAGGCAATCTATGAGAAGCGTTATCGATATTTTAGACCTCTCGAAAGAGGAGATCGCCTCTTTGATCGACACGGCAGAGGACATTATAAAAAGGCCGGAAAGATATTCGGGCGTCTGCCGCGGCAAAAAGCTCGCAACGCTCTTTTTTGAGCCGTCCACAAGAACGAGATTAAGCTTTGAGGCGGCGATGTATGAGCTCGGCGGAAACGTTTTGGGATTCTCGTCGGCGGCGAACACCTC
>ERZ779851.679-NODE-679-length-33317-cov-6.412332_pt1 | contig 33317 bp, 23 predicted proteins | sample MGYA00511094_ERZ779851 | MGnify/ENA primary metagenome ERZ779851 (study PRJEB29588, sample SAMEA2155512) | human gut metagenome | biome: human gut; feature: human-associated habitat; material: faeces | place: Denmark | collected 2008/2010 ...
TATATAAAGAAATAATATGGAAAATATGCAACGAGTTTGAAGATGATTTGGAAGTATTTCAATGCAATGAAAAGTCAAATTCCTTGTTGCATTTAGGAATGAATGTGAAGGCAAATTACGATGACTTTGATTATATTGTTATAATAAATCCATTGAAAAAAAGTACTACAGAATTAAAAAGCGTATTGTTACAGCGCCAGTTGTATTATTTACAGAATATTCTTGGTAGTAGGGAACAACTTGAAAAGTCATTAAAATTGTTGGAAAACTCCAGAATAGAGGGGATGCTTGTTCCATATGTGGATTATATAAAAGCTCATAATATGGGGCATTATGATAATTGGCAGGACTATTATTACGATATAAAGGAAATAGCGGATAAAAATGACATTCGAATAGTTTTATCCAAGGACAAATCGCCTGTAATATCAGAAGATGGCTTTGCAATTATAAAAACAGAGGCAATTCGTGGAATAGAAACAGTAAGGTGCGGGGACCTCGATGCACAGGGAATATTTTATCTGATGTCTATATATATGCAAAATAATGGTTTTTTGCCAGCATATATAATGAAAGAGGATTTGCTAATTAATAATCAGTATGGATATGAAGCGTTTAATGAAAACAAATTACAGTGTTTTCCACCAATTATGCAGCTTGAGAGTGAAATCTATTATGACTTCGGAGATGGCTTTGAAGTATCGAAGGTTAAAAAGATAGAATATATTTTAAAAATTGGAAAGAAAGAGGAGCTTTCTTTTAAAATTAAAGTTCCTCAAAATATAAAATATATTCGCTTTGATCCATGTGAGAAATTTATGTGTGTGTGTTCTGGAATATCTGTTAATGACATACATATTGAAGTTAATAATTTGAATGGAATTCATTTTGGAAATGAGGATTTATTCTTAACAAAAGATCCACAGTATATATTAAGCGGTGACTTTTCTGATATAAAAGAATTAGAAATAAGGGTAGAAAATCTATCTATTTTTTGGTCTGAAAATGGACTGAAAGAAGATATGGATCGTATATTTGAAGAGAAAGAAGAACTGGTTAAAGCCGTGCAGCATTTAACAAATGCATATGGAAAACTAGAGATGAGTGCTCAAAAACGGGAAAAAGAAAAGATAGAATTAGAGCTTAGAATAGCAAATGAACTTGAAAAAAATGAAAAACTAGAATTAGAACTTACACAGATAAAAAATAGTCGTAGTTGGAGAATAATAACTAAATTAAGAAAAATGAAAAATAGAATAATAAGGAAGAAAGCATGAAGAAACATACGGAGATTTCATACCTGAAGGGGATAGGTATAATTGGACTTACATATAATAAAGAAAAGTATGCTAATAATGTATCAAGATTAATTGCGGCAAGGCTGCATAGTTTCTTTCCGATGTATATCAGCCGTATGACATATGTACAGGGATGGATGCTCTAGTAAATTATTTGAAATTAAACGCAGAACCATTTGCAGGTGCATTATGGTTTATGTTCCCATTCTTTTGGGCAACCTTGTTATATGGTGTAATATATTTGGTAATATATAAGTTAAGGTTAAGTGAGCCAGGCGAATGTATTTTTAGCTTTGTATGTTGTACGTTATGTTCTGCCGTAGGTTTCTTTTATGTAGGGAAAGAGTTTTTCTTAAACAGCTTTTTTGACATCGCATTAGTAGGCGTATCAGGACCTATTTTGGTTAGAATGATATTGAAATATATGAGCAAATGAGAAGATATTTTATAAAATAGCAGGAGGCAAATGAGAATGCAAGGAATATCAGTAGTAGTACCAGTATTTAATGAAGAAGGAAATGTAAGAGAGTTACACAAGGAAATACTTGAAGTATGTAAAAAAGAAAATTATAAATTCGAAATCATCTTTGTAGATGATGGTTCAAAGGATAAGACACCGGAGATTTGCAAAGAATTAAAGCCTTTAAAGTATATTCGTATGCGTAAAAACTTTGGACAGACAGCGGCAATGGATGCAGGAATCAAGCTGGCGCAGTATGACTATATTGTGACAATGGATGGGGATAGACAGAATGACCCAGCCGACATTCCAAAGCTTGTAAATTATTTGGAAGAGAATGACCTTGATATTGTATCAGGATGGAGAAAGAACCGAAAAGATACAGTAATGAAAAAATTTACATCCAGAGTTGCAAATTTCTTAAGAGGAATTATTGTCAAAGATAATATTCATGATAGTGGCTGTTCACTAAAAATCTATAAGAAGGAGTGCTTTGACCATATTAATTTATATGGTGAAATGCATCGTTTTATTCCAGCTCTTTTAAAGATTAAGGGCTTTGAAGTTGGAGAAGTTGTGGTAAATCATAGACCTCGAACAGCCGGTATGACAAAATATAATTGGAAGAGAACTATCAAGGGCTTTGTTGATATGATTTCATTATGGTTTTGGAGCAAATATGCTGTCAGACCATTACATATAATGGGAGCAGGTGGCATGATATCTATATTTCTTGGAATAGTATGTGCCATATGGTCAATCGTATTATTTGTACTTGGTTATAAGATGTCTAATAATATTATGCCGCCATTATTAACAGTATTCTTTATTATAGTTGGATTACTAATGTTTATTTTTGGTTTGATGAGCGACATGATGAGTAAGACATATTATGGTTCTGGAATTGATAAATCATATAGTGTTAAAGAAACAATAGAAAATAAGGAAACGGAAGAATAAAAATGAAAATACTTGCTATATCCCATGAGTTCCCACCAATCGGAGGCGGAGGCGCCAATGCGTGCTTTTTTTTGACCAAGGGATTTGTGGAAAAAGGTCATGAGGTAACACTTGTAACTGCAAATTATCAGGGAATGCCTGAGAGCGAAATTGTAAATGGTGTGCGTGTTATTCGAGTGAATTCGAAGAGGGCACATAAGGAACATTGCAGCTTCAAAGAAATGTTGAGTTATCTGCTGAAGGCATACCCTGTTGCTAATAAATTGCAAAAAAGAGAAAAATTTGATGTGTGCCTGGTATTTTTTGGAATACCAAGTGGACCAATAGGATATATGCTAAAAAAGAAGTATAAACTTCCATACGTGATACGATTTGGTGGTGGGGATGTTCCGGGATTTCAGGAACGTTTCACGAAAGTATATAAGGTAATTGCACCGGCGATAAAACTTATCTGGAAAAAAGCAGACGCATTAATTGCAAATAGCCAGGGGCTAAAGGATATGGCGCTTGATTTTTATAATAAGAAACCATTTGATGTTATACCGAATGGTGTTGATACAGAAGTTTTTTATCCGAGCGTAAAAGAGGAAAGTGATGAATTTAAAATTCTTTTTGTTTCAAGGTTGATTGAACGAAAAGGGTTACAATTTATTATTCCACAGTTAAAAAAAATACAGGATAGTACGGAGAAAAGTGTAAAACTAATTGTAGTTGGAGATGGTCCATATCGAGAAACATTGGAACGAATTGCGGAGGAAAACCATGTTTCAGATATGGTAGAATTCGTAGGACAAAAGGGAAAAGAAGAGATTGTGCCTTTTTATCAAAATGCAGATTTATTTATATTGCCATCAGCAAAAGAAGGAATGCCCAATGTTGTGTTGGAGGCTATGGCATGTGGACTACCGATTATTATGACTCCGTGTGAGGGTAGTAAGGAGTTAATTGATGGTAATGGAGATATTGTGTCGGTTGAGGGATTTGAGAAAAGAATAATTGAATTAATTCGGAATGAAGAAAAGAGAGAGGCCTGTTCGAAAGTTAGTATAGTGAGATGCCAAGAGCTGTTTTCATGGCAACAAGTGGTGGACGCCTATGAGAAAAAACTTAACGGTATGTGTAGGAGAAAGTAAAGTTTATGTGTGGAATTTGTGGATATATTTCAAAAAGAAAGATTGGTGATGATGCATTAGAAGCAATGAATGACACGATGTATCATAGAGGACCAAATGATTCGGGGATTTATCAGGTAGAAGTGGAAGATACATATTTTGGATTTGCTCAAAGAAGATTATCAATTATGGATTTATCTGTATTGGGGCACCAACCAATGTTTTCAGAAACCAATGAGTATGTGATTGTTTTTAATGGGGAGGTTTATAATTACAGAGATTTAAGAGAAGAATTAATCGAAAAGGGACATATATTTAAATCTGATTGTGATACAGAAGTAATTCTTGCAGCATATATGGAATGGGGGGATGCAGCAATTGAAAAGTTGGATGGGATGTTTGCTTTTGCCATTTTGAATTTAAAAACAGGAAGAACCGTATTTGCACGAGATAGAATAGGTAAGAAACCTCTATATTATTATTGGAAAGATGGTGAATTGATTTTTGGGTCAGAATTAAAGGCTATTGTAAAACATCCAAATTTCAAGAAAAATCTTAATGAAAATGTTATTAAGCAGTTCTTGTGTTATCAATATATTAATGAACCAAATACAATCTATTGTGATACATACAAATTACCCGCAGGACATTATATGGTATTTAAGAATGGTCAAATAGAAATTAAGAAATATTGGGATATATATGAAAAGTATATTGATGGTAAAAAAAATGTTATTTTAGATTATAAAGAATGTAAGGAAGAATTAAAGAATAACATTTATCATGCAGTTAAAAAGAGATTGGTAGCTGATGTGCCAGTTGGCTCTTTTTTGAGTGGTGGAATAGATTCAACGCTTGTAACAGCTATTGCAAATGATATTGTGAAGGAAAAAATCAAAACTTTTACAATTGGGTTTGAGGATAAGAAAAGAAATGAGGCACAATTTGCAAAGGAGTCATCACAGTATCTGGGAACGGATCATTATGAAGTATATGTTACTGAAAGGGATATGCTAAATTTGCTGGATGACATGTGTTTTTATTTCGATGAGCCGTTTGCTGACCCATCTGAATTGCCAACAATGTTAGTTTCAAAAGTGGCAAAAGAGAAGGTTACAGTTGCATTATCAGGAGATGGTGGTGATGAATTTTTTTGCGGGTATTCAATGTATGATTATGTTTACTATTCACAAATGCTTGATAAATTGTCTGGAGTAGGAAATAAGTTTATTCCCAAATCAATAAAGAAAAAATTACCAGCAGAAGTCGTTGCACTTCTTAGTAATAGAAATCCTAACTATAAGGTTCAGTTGTTTTCAGATTTGCCAGAGATGTTTGTCTCAAAAATGATGAAGAACAACGATGTGGGAATAAAATTTAATAAAGAAAGATTGATTGATACAGAAAATTGGCAAGAAAGAAGAATGCTCTTAGATATGTACACCTACTTGCCGGAAGATGTATTGACAAAAGCAGATAGAGCATCGATGAAATACTCTTTGGAGATGAGATGCCCACTGTTAGATACGAATGTTATGGAGTATTCTTTTAGAGTCCCACATGAGTATAAGTATAAGGCAAGAAATAAAAAGTACATATTAAAGGATATATTGTATGATTATGTCCCAAAGAAAATGATGGATAGACCTAAGAATGGTTTTGGAGTTCCGCTTGGTAAATGGTTAAGAACCTTTTTGAAGGACGAGATTAATCGTGTCTCTCAAAAAGATTATTTAGACAAACAAGGGATATTTAATTATGAGGCGGTACAGGAATTAATATCTAAAGTTGATAAATCGGATAAAAAACCATATCCTAAAATTTTATGGGCATTTTATGTTTTTCAAATGTGGTTTGCAAGATATATAGAGAACTAGAAAAATGAAGGAAATGATTGTAAAATGTATAATTATGAAAGGTTTATGAATGTTGCTAGAGAATATCCAGAGGGGATGATAGCTACACCACCAGAATTTGAGAAGATAATGGGAGATTGGATTGATGTTAAATAGTAATTATGTTGGAATTGCATATAGTACTGAAAAAAAATATACAGATAGAAAGAAAAAAAATTGGTTTCGTCCAGATACACAATATCCTGAAATGATGTTTGATGATTGCTCAGAACACAATCAAGTGTATGAAGCAGTTAGGGAGGCACTACATATATATCAGATGGATAATGACAATTATGGAACCGATAGATGGAATCCGTTAGGCGAATTAATTAAACCAGGAGATAATGTTATTATTAAGCCTAATTTAGTTATGGATTATAATCAGTCAAATGAAGGAACAGAGTGTCTTTTTACACAGCCAGAAGTTGTTGCACCAATTATTGATTATATTTTAATTGCCTTAAAGGGAGAAGGTGGAATCATAATTGGGGATGCACCTATGCAGGAATGCAACTTAGAAAAACTGCTTGAAGAAAGCGGATATAATGAAATGATGGAGTGGTATAGAAACGTTGGCGTAGAAATAAAGATTGTAGATTTTCGTGGCTTGACAACACAGGTTGATAGTAAAAAAAGAATAGGTGTTCGCAAACAGACAATTAGCGACAATCAGGATGGAACAGTTATTGATTTAGCAGACATGAGCCAGTTTGCCAAATATGATAAAGAACATTTAGAAAAGATGCGAATCACAAACTATTCTCCAGACCGTTTGAAAGAACATCATTGTCCTGGCAGACATGAATATTTTGTGTCCAATTATATTTTGAATGCGGATGTTGTGATTAATATGCCAAAGCCGAAGACTCATAGAAAAGCTGGCTATACGGCGGCGATGAAGAATATGGTAGGGATGAATGTTAGAAAAGAGTATTTACCACATCATACGATTGGAAGTGTGGCAGAAGGAGGAGATGAATATAAAAAGAAGAGTCTATTACGAAATATAGATGATAAGTTATATGACATAAAGAATACATTAGAAGGAAAAGAACGTTATAAAGCAGCTAAAGTTGTCTGGTATATTGCGGGTGGTTTAAAGCTTCTCGGAAACAAGGTACATCATGACGAGGCAGAGGGAAATTGGTATGGAAACAAAACTATAAGCAAAACAATAGTGGATTTGAATAAAATACTATTTTATGCAGACAAAAATGGACATATACATGATGAGATTCAAAGAAAAACATTGAATATTGGAGATATGATTATTAGTGGCGAGAAGGAAGGCCCTGTAGCACCTAGTCCAAAGCAGATTGGAGCAATTATAATTGCATTGAATGCCTATATTTTTGATATGGGTGTAGGCATTATGATGGGGGCAGATGCAACAAATTTTCCATTTGCAGAGGATTGCAAAAATGCAAATGAAAGTCTTCCATTGTGTAATTATCAAGATGATGAGTTGATATATGTTTCAAATGATGAAAAACTGAACAACAAGGATATTAAAAGTGTATCAAATGAGTTGAAATGGAAATTTGTTCCGACTAAAGGCTGGACGGAAATGTTTATTTGAGATAAAAATAGGGCATATGGCAGAGAATTTTATGCTGTCTTGTGGTTGGAAAGATAATTTTTAAAACATAATACTTATCAAGGAAAGAGAGATTAATTAAATGTTGCATAAGGTATTAAGTTGGTTTGTTTTACATTTTACAGGAAATAGAGGAGCGAAAGGACTTAGATATTCGGGTCAATTAAAAACATATAATTACTTAAAAAAAATGCAATGGAATGTAATGGAGGAGAATATCAATATACAGAAAAGAAAATTATATGATATTGTGATATTCTCCATAGAACATGTTCCGTATTATAGAGAACTAGGATTCAAAAAAGAAGATTTTTCGAAGGCGACAATATTTGACGATATAAAGAAATTTCCTATACTGACAAAAGATATAATTCGACGCGAAGGGAAAAAAATGTATCCTGATATACCAATAAGGGATTGGACATTCGAAAATGTTTCAGGAGGAACAACAGGAGAGCCGGTTAAATTTAGGCATAGTGGGAAATTTTTTGAAACCGATCAAGGAGCAAAATTGTTGTTTGATGAATGGTCTGGACGAAAAATAGGTGATTATCAAATTCGCTTATGGGGAAGTGAAAGAGATATTGTATCAGGAAAAAAAGACTGGATGAACAAAATTTATCGTTGGATGAGAAATGAAGTCTTTTTAAATACTTTTGTAATGTCTGAAGATGTAATAAAAAAATACATAAATGTGATAAATGAGACAAAGCCCAAAATGATTTTAGCGTATGTACAGTCCATTATGGAAATTGTGAAATATGCAAACTTAAACCATATTGAAATGTATTCACCTCGAGGAATTATGACATCTGCTGGAACATTGGACGAACAGATGCTAGAGGAAATTCAAAAAGTATTTAAGTGTCCTGTCTTAAATCGTTATGGCTCAAGGGAAATGGGAGACATGGCATGTAGTTGTAATAAGAATGAAGGTCTGCATATAAATACGTTTGTTTCTTATATAGAGGTGCTGGATGGTAATTATGAATCATGTAATTTAGATGAGGAAGGACAACTGATAGTATCATTGTTGAGTGATTATTCAATGCCTATAATTCGTTATGCAATAGGAGACAGAGGAGCATTAAGCTCAAAGACTTGTACATGTGGTAGGGGATTGCCTATGCTGAAATGTGTTACTGGAAGAATAATTGACTTTTTTAAAACTATGGATGGGCGTATAGTATATGGAGATTATTTTACACACCTTTTTTATCCCTGCACTAATGTAAAACAGTTTCAAGTTATTCAGGATGCAATAGATCATATTTTGGTAAAATTGGTTTTTTTCGATAAAGATGTTGATAATAAAGGTTTTTATTTTGAAAAAGAAAATGAAATAAAAAAAGCCATGGGAGAAGGAACAAAAGTAGATTTCAAGATTGTTGAGGACATTCCAGTATCGAAATCGGGAAAACGAATTTATACCATTTGTCAAATATGATTGATAAAAGTCTGTAAATAGAAAGCTAGGGCTAACTTGAAAGAATTAAACTGATGATTTATGTCCTTAAACTGATTACGTAATTTTCAAATATATTATACAGTTTAAACAACAAACCATAAATATATTGTAGTAGTGGAGGAATATATGAAAAAACAAATCAATATATTGAATGACACCATATTGAGTTTAGGATCAAAAGCGGTAGGAATGATTCTCTTTATGGCAACGGATATAATGATTGCGAGGTTTCTTTCGACTGAATCTTATGATGAATGGAGTTTCTTTTATGCGATTATTACTATGTGTTGTTGGTTAGTCTGGTTTGGAATAAATGAGTCAGTTAGAGTTTTTGTCGCCAAAGAAAGAAAAAATATCAAAAGACAGAATAGCAATATTCGTATAGGAATAAAATTACGTTTACTAATCAGTGGATTATTTTTATTATTATTTACTATGGCAAGCATAGTATTTATCTTTGTAGAGCCTAGTAAAAATTTAAGATATCCGCATTTAAAAGAACTGTTTGTATGCGGAAGCCTTTTGTGCTTTGCTAATTCTTTGTTAGAGTATTTTAAGGCTGTTTTTATAGGTCTTGTTAAATTCAAGAATATTTTCATATTGACATTGGCGGAATTTGGTGGTTATTTTATCTTTGGTGTAGGATGTCTGGTTATATCAAAAAATATCATTGGATTAGGAATCGGATATATAATTGCTATTTGGAATGCTGCTTTAATAGGAAGCATTTTGTTAAAAAAATATTTAAGAGAATCGAAATGCCAATACGCGGATAGTGAATATGAGAAAACTATAAGGTGGAGTATTTTTAAATATGCTATGCCAATTTTTGTTGTTAGTATTGGCTCACTTCTTTTGACAGAAATGGACTCATTGATGTTGGGAGTGATGAGTGAAACCGGAGAAATAGGGGCATATTCTATTGCAAAAAGCTTAATGGGAAAACTCACACATGTTAATCTGGCAATATGTACAAGTACAATGACTGTCTTTGCTGTTTTAACCAAAGAAAATGTAAATAGGATGAGGAAAACATTTCATAAAATTATGCTTGGAAATGTTGCGGTTATGTTGCTAATTTGCGTAGCAGTACTCTTATTTGGCCCTTATGTGATTAGAATATTATATGGGGTAGAATATAGCAAATCTGGAATTGTGATAATTTATCTGATACCTTACTATTGTGGTTATGCTATTACAATATTTATGTCTGCTTTATTGGATTACCAAGAAAAAGCAAAGCAAAGAGTACCAATTTATTTTGCTATGATATTGTTGAATTTTATATTAAACATGTTATTTATTCCTCGTTATGGGGCTATTGGAGCTGCAATCGCAACCGATTTTAGTCTGTTGCCATATTTGGTGGGGCTGATTTTTTTAAGCTATAAGGTATTTAAGGAAAAAGAATAGAATATTTAGATAAAATTACTTGGAGCAGATAATTAGAGGCATAGGAGGTAAGCGCTTAATGGGTCAAAAAATGACATCAGTGTTTTCTTTTATATCAACCAATCATATACTGGAATTGATAGGATTTATTACATTAATTTTATTAATTTTTGATTTATATTGGAAAAGAAGTAAAACAGAAAATGTATTTGAAAAGAATGAACAATCGGCTGGTTTGCTGTTTTTGTTGCAAGGCTTTCTATTATTGTGTTCATATATGATTCTTTTCTTAAGATTTAGAAATTTGGTCTACAGAAATGTTTTGAGCATTATTATTTCTGTAGGAGTAACAATTATAGTATTGGCATTAACTGTAATTGCTGTTCATGCATCAAAACAAGGTGACACTGTACGACTTAATACATCAAATTATATTCATTTAGTGAATGTGGCAATACTTATAGTTTCTGCCTGGTTGATTTATTCATATAAAATAGCTGTAAACCCAGAATTTTACAATGATGAACATTATATGATAAAAACTGCATATGGTTTGATTAATGAACATCAGTTTGCTTTGTGGGATTTTGTACATAACACAACAACAGAAAATTATAATGGGGCTATGTTATATAATTTATGCTTAGCAATTGTTTATAAAATAACAGGATTATCAGTTGTTAGTGGTAGAATGTTATCAGTAATTTTTGCAATACTCTTTATTATATCATTGTATTACATAGGGCTGAATTTATTGAAATCTACGGAAACGGCATTTTTGGCTTCTGTAATCATGCTGTTATTTCCAGGATTTGTTGAACAGGCGAGATTGATAAGGATGCATACGTTGTCACCATTAGCCGGAATTTGGTTGTTTTATTTTGGATTAAAGGTTATTGATTGCAAAAATAATTTTAAGAAGGAAAATAGATTTACACTTTTTATAAAAAAGTACTTTGACTATAATTTGAAATATGTAGCTTTGTTTTTTTTGCTATTGGTAATTAATACATATTATTTGGTATTTCAAAATCCTTGGTTTTTTTGTATTGGACTTTTTTTATATTTGATTTTTTTGATGATAATTAAGGGAGAGAAGAAGCATTTTATATTATTTAGTGTAGGGGGAATATTAATATTCCTTGTTGTAATTGGCTGGAATTTTGAAAACATAACATGGGGGTACTATAAAGAAGTTATTGAAGCATTGAAATTACATTTGACTTTTCATTTTAATTATCCAGAAATGAGTTACATAACAAGTTTTATCAGTCATCCTTTTGGAATAATTATGGGAAGCGTTTTGATGGTATCATTTATATATATATTATGTAGAAAATGGCATGAAAATGAACAATTAATTGCAATTGTATTTTGCTATTTATCATGTACATTTATATTTGTATTCTGTACAAGCCATATGTTCAGAATAAGATATCTCCTTTTTGTAGAACCATTATTAGCTTGTATTTTAGCTGTTTCGTTTAAGCAATTATTTGAAATAATGGAGCGATTTGGCAAAAAAGTCTTAAGAGCCTTCTTGGTGATGGGGTTGGCTTTAAGTTTATTGACGATTGCAGTGTCAGAATATAATCCGGATTTAAGTAGAACAAAATTACAAGAAGCATATTCAAAAATAGATAGTACTATTGATACAAGTAAACCATTTGCTTTTTGCTCTTTTCACTATCATAGCGAATACCTGACTGATTATTCAGAGAGTAATTATATAAAAATGCTGGATTCAGATTACTTACAGGATAGTGGCATGAAAGACTTTATTAGGATGGGAAAGGAGTATAATGATGGAGTTATAGTATTTGAAGCTGATAAAGCGCATATGGTAACACCAGTTTATGCGGACTTTCGAGATACATGGCTGGAACAGATTAGCGGTCAGAATATTGATGATACTAATGTTAATATTTATCGATATCGTTTTGAAGAAGAGGATAAATCTGTAGAAGTAAATCTAAATGACACAGAGAACTATAAGGCGGAAGTAATAGATGCCAATACTGTTTTTTTTGGAATAAGAATTAGAGAAGACATTAATGCTGATTTACTATTAATACAGTTCTTGAATTCAAATGGTGAAAAGAAAATGTGGCAATTAGATATTCCAGATGATGTAAGACCCGGTGAGGTAGTTTGTTATAAGTTAAAACTTGCTGAACCGTATTTTGATGGGGCTGTTTTACAACCTAATATGGGGATATATAATACGAATGAAGACACATTAACAGAGATATATTACTGATAATAGTGAGGGTTAAAAATTAGGAAGGAAAAATTAGATGAGGAAAATAGCATTTATAGTTTCATCACTAGATACTGGAGGAGCACAAAGGGCGGTTTCTAATATAGTGACAAATTGGCCAGATGATTGGGAAATAGATATTATATTAAATAATGCAGCAATAATTAAATATCCATATAAGGGGAATATTATTGATTTAAAAATAAAAGAACCAAAGAATAGGAAAAGTATATGGTATCAACTAAAGGTTTTTTTAAAAAGATTTCGTAGAATAAAAAGTCTGAAACGGAAAAGAAAATATGATGCATGTATAAGTTTTTTAGATAGTGCAAATATTGTAAATATTTTAACTAAAACGGCGAAAACCAAAACAATAGTGTCTGTAAGGTGCGAGCTGTCACAGGATAACTCATTTTCATATAGATATATATTAACTCCAATGGTAAAACATTTATACAATAAAGCGGATAAGGTGGTTTCATTATCAAAGGGAGTAGAAAAAGATTTAGTTAGCAATTTTGGCTTGGAACCACAGAAAAATTGTACTATATATAACTGTTACAACTTGCAAAAAATGAAAATGTTGGCAAATAGTGAAGATAATGTGTTAAATGATTTGGGAGAGAATGAGGTATGTTTTATATCAATGGGGAGATTCACATACCAAAAAGGAGGCTGGCATCTAATAAGAGCATTTGCCAAATTAGTCCACGATGGTTATAAATGTAAGCTAGTTCTTCTGGGAACGGGGGAGTTAAAGGAATATTATGAGAAATTGGTTGAAGAATATAATATAGAAAAATCAGTTGATATAGTTGGATTTGCGGATAATCCATTTGTATATCTGAAAAAGGCAACATGTTTCGTATTTCCATCTTTATTTGAAGGTTTTGGGAATGCATTGATTGAAGCATTAGCATGTGATTTGCCGGTTATTTCTTCTGATTTTAAGTCGGGCGCAAGGGAAATTCTTGCACCAGGAACAAATATAGATTTTCATGTTATGGATGAAATTGAATATGCGAAATATGGAATTTTGGTTCCAGTATGCGAGGGAAAATATTTTGGAGCAGAAGAAAAGTTAACAAAAAATGAAATGATAATGTACAGGGCTATGACGGAAATCATTAATAATAAGGAATTGAGAGATAAGTACAAAAAAAATGCGCATCTATGTGTAGAACAATATGAACCACAGAGTATTATTAAACAGTGGATTGACTTAATTGAAGAATAGAATATAGAAAACAGATCAAATGATAGGCTAGATTGCGATAGTGTATTTTTGTGATTAGTTTTATATAAAGTGGCAGAAATGATTTATTTGAGGTTGGATATGAAGGGTAGCATTTTAAAAGAAAAATACAGTTGGATTTGGTTGGTTGTCTTGATGACAATTCTTAATCTGCTTTTTTATTGGAAATTTATTATTGGAAAAGAGTTTTTTTTAGTATCAAAAGATATGGCTATCCAACAATATTCAAGCCTGGTGAACTGGCTAAATCATATAGGAGACGGCATAAAGGGGTGGTCTTTTTCAGAGGGTATGGGAAATAGTTATGATTTTAGTGGACAGACTTTTTCTTTAAATATATTTCTCCTCCTTTTTGGAAAAGAAAATCTTAAATACACATTTATCTGGTATCATCTGATTAAAATGTATTTGGCTGCAGTGTTGTTCTATTGTGCGTTGACAAAGCTTGGAATAAAGCAAAAAGTGGCAGTATATGGTGCATTATGTTATGTTTATTCTGCTACATTTATTGTAAGAAGTTTTTGGGCAAGCTATGCATTGGAATTTGTCCTTTTTGCATTGTTGCTTTATGCATTGGAATGTTATTTTCAGGATAACAACTGGCTCCTGTTGGTGGTTGCAATTGTTTTATTGGGGACACAATTGCAATTATATCATTTAGTGGTGTATTCAGTTGCAATGTTATGCTATACGTTAATTCGTAATTATCTTGTGACAAATTATCGTGGGAAAAAGTTTTGGAAGTATATTGGAAACTGTGCATTGATTATGATCGTTTCTGTTATTATATTGGCATATCGTCTTATTCCGGAAATTATGTCAACATTTTCGTCTGGTCGTGTAGCAAATGTTAGTACACAGGTTGGAAGTTCTGCAAAGTGGATAAATTTGTTGGCATTTGCTGAACCGGATCGTCTTATAGCATCATTCAATAGCTGTTTTGCAATTTCATTGGAAGGGGCAATTGGAAATACTGCCTTTTGCCCGAATGCGTTGGATGGACCATTGTTTTATGTGGGACTATTGGTATTATTGTTGCTGCCACAATGTGTAAAATTCCTGAATAAAAAGGGAAAAAAGGTATGGCTCGGATTATTTGCATTTATTGTAGCATATTGTGTGATTCCGGCAGTTTCTTATTTATGTAATCTAGGTGCAGATGAGGACTATTTTAAGTTAAGCACAATGTGGATGCTTGCCTTCCTGATTTTTTCGACAGTCTATGTATTGGATAAGGTAGTACGCGGGGTACAATGTATAGACGGAAAATTACTTTGTATAACATATGCGGTGATTATGGTGGCTTTTATGGGGGTGAATCTGGGAATTGATGATTTTAAAAGCCGGCTCAATATGATTATGTTTGGAAAAGTAATTATTTATTTAAGTCTTTGGCTGCTGTTTCTATTGATGTTTAACAAAATAAAAAATAAAGTCATAGTGAATTACATATTTATGATAATTGTATGTACTGAAATATATTTCTTTATTCATCCGACAATGACAGCTGCAGAAGATTTGGCAGATGGATTAAAATATGTTGTAGATACCGGAGAAAATCAAAGGATGATTGATGGAATAAAGGAAAATGAACAGGAAGATTTTTACAGAATATATTTTCGGGACCAGCGTATGGCAGATTATAATACAGAATCTGTTTTGTATAATTTTAATAGCATGGGATATGGAGAACAAAGTGTAAAAAGCGGGTATGTTGATTTTCTGGAGGCTATAGAGGCAGAACCAACTTACAGACCTGTCTGGAAAAGAAGTAATGGCTTTTTGTCCAGATATATGATAGATTCCTTGGCGAGTGTGAAGTATGCAGTATTGGATAAGACAGAAACTCCACCAAGAGGATTTGAAAAGATTGGTGAGAATGAAAACTATAATATTTATCGTAATAATTATAGTATGCCGTTGGGTGTGGTAATAGACCAGACGATATCCATTGAAGATTTTGAAAAGTTATCTATCCGTCAAAAAGACGTTGCACTACTGAATTGTATTGTTTCAGATGACATACAGGAGAGTAATTTGACTCAGTATCAGAATGAGCTGAATGTCGAGTCAGAGGAAATTACCCTGGAGGAGATGTATTTAGAAGGTATAACGTTAGCCGGGAAAAATGATATGTATGAAATACAATGTGAATCAGAGGATTTTAATCGTATTTGCCTTCAGACAAAGGATATGCAGTGGACGGAGGATAATGAATATATTGTATCTTTCAAGATCTATTCTCCTACAGAAAATTCAATTTTTATACAGTGGAACGAGGGAGATGTCTGGAAACAGAAAATTATTTCAGTTACAGAAGGAATGAATAATGTTAACTTTACCATAGATTATAAAAATACAGATACTTTATGCATGTATTTTCAGAAAGGAACTTATCAGATTGGAAATCTGCATTATGAAAGCAGTAGTGAAGATGCGATTGATGAGGTATATCAATCGGGCATAAGTGAAAAATCGTTTTTGCAGATGGACACATATGAAAATAATTTGATTACAGGAACAATAGAAACAGAAAAAGATTCATTCTTATTGTTTATGATACCTTTTGATAAGAACTGGGAATTGTATGTAGATGGAAAAGAGGCACAATTACAACAGGTAGATTATGGATTTATGGGAAGCAGAATTGCAGCAGGAAACCATGCTATAAAACTTGATTATGTACCGGATAGTAATGCAATTCCGGTATACATTTCCATCGTGGGTATTATTCTTTTGGCAGGACATATACTATTGCTTAAGAAAAAAAGCCGGGGATGAATTTTGAGCCGGCTGTTATGAGAAAATTAGAACGATGGAGTAAAGAGGAAAATGAAGAAGAATACATTTATGGTAAAACAGATGATTTTGCAGATGCATACTACACGATGTTGCAGAGAATCAGAAATGATTATCCAGATGCTGAAGTTGTATGTATGATTCCATATCATACAATCTACTCGGCTGCATTGCCGGTACTTTTGGAAGATACGGAAAAGGAGGCGGCTATTATTTCTATGATGAGAATGGCAGAATGGTGCGTAACAGCCGGATAGAATATGAAGGAAGTATGTACTATTTCAAAAGTGATGGCACACCGATGAAGGACAGGCTTACTTATCATCCAGATGGAGAACATATTATTTATCTGGATGCAAATGGAGCCATGGAGCAACAGGGCCTTTTCCGCTTCGCCAATGGAAGGGATTTAGGGTATGCAAATGCCGATGGAACCCTGATGCATTCCGGGTTTTCATACGACCCATATGGAAGAATAGTTTTTTTTCATTGGAATGGAATGATAGCAAGGGGATTGATTTCGGATGGTAATATTTATTATAATATGGATGGAGCGGATGGACATTATTTAGGACAATTCAGATAAGGAGATAATTATGAGAAGAGCAGGGATACGAAGAACAGGACAAAAGTTGGTAGCTTTTTTACTGGTTGTATTGCTGGTATTTCCTATGATGGTACCGGCACAGGCGAAAGCAGCAACAACCTTGATGGGAAAAAGAGCATCAGCGTCTGACGTGGTGGAAGCAACAGCGGAAAATAAAAAAGGTATTCAGGGAGTAGAATTTTGGACAGACAGCTCTGATACAGAAATGAAGAATTCTGTCCACCATGTTTATGTGAATCTGGAATTAAATAATATTATTAATACGGATGGAACGGGAACACCATATGTTTATAATGGAAAAACCTATTATTTTAATTATGAAAATTATATAAAGGTTTTTGAATGGAGAATCAGGGAACTCCGGGCGGCTGGTAAGATTATTACAGCAGAAATATTATTAGGTTGGTCGGATAATCCGGAAATACAGAAACTGATTTATCCGGCAGGAAGAGAAAATGGACATTTCTATTATGCATTGAATGTACAGGATGCGGATGCTGTAGCAACACTGGATGCAACTTTCCATTATTTGGCAGATGTATTTGGACAGTCAGATTGTTTCATACAGAACTGGATTCTTGGAAATGAGATAACAGCACCTCAGCATTATAATTACTGTGGTTCGTATGATATCAATACAAATGTTGATATTGCTGTAAAGTCTTTTGATTTATTTTATGATGCAGTGAAAGATAACAGTCCATATGCAAGAGTGTATGTATGCCCGACACATAACTGGTATGATAATCTGGCTGGAACAGGAATTCCAACCAAAACGTTTATTGACCGTTTTGCAGCAAAAGAGCAGAGCCGTAATTGGAACATAGCATATCATGCTTATCCACGCAAAATGGATAAGACGATGTGGAGCAAAGATGCAGCGGCAGATTTATCCCATGATATTACTTCTAATTTTGTATGTGCGGCAAATTTGGAAGTGCTGACGGATTATATTAAGAATACATATGGTTCCAAGCATCGGATTATTTTGTCAGAGCAGGGGTTTGATGCTAAGACCCTGGGGGAAGAAGCACAGGCGGCAAGTCTTGCTTACCTTTATTATGCAGCAGCTAGAAATGATATGGTAGATGCCATGATTTATGTACAATTTAAAGATAATCTTGGTGCTACAGGAGCAGGTCTTTATCAGGGACTTGTGAATGCTGATGGGACAGGCCGTCAGGCATATAATGTATTTAAGTATATGGATGGCCCATATGCTTCAACTGTTGTAGAACAGTATTTGAAATATATAAAACCAAATGATACAGGAACACCAATCAGCAGTTGGACAGATGATATTATATGGAAAGCGGCACCAACATTAGCAACTATTACTTCAGCTCAGCTTTATATTCCAGATAATCAGTCTGGCCCATGTGTGCAGATGGCAATGAGTGCAACGACATCTGCATCTGCGGATTTGGAGTATCGCTGGCTGGTATACGATCAGAGTACTGCAGTCTGGAGAGTGGTCAGTGGCTGGCAGCTGAATCAGAATATATTGAACTGGTATCCGGAAAATGCTGGAAATTATCTGGTACAGGGGGAAGTGCGGGTTGCAGGAAATACGAATTCCGTAAAAACTGCAACTACTGGTTACCAGTATGGAAATGCCATTAATCCACCTGAATCTGCACCGGCTGTTTCAGGACTGTCCTCTGTTGGAATCTATCTCTGGCAGTATGAAAATGGGCTGATTGAAGGTGGGGCGGTAGTAAATGATGGCACAGATAAATCACAGCTTTCTTACCGCTGGCTGGTATATGATGTGAAAAATAATCAGTGGATTCAGGCAGGTGATTGGTCTGCAGACTATGGAATCCATTATAGTCCGTCATCAAGTGGAGATTACCTTGTCTATTGTGAGGTAAAAGATGCACAGGGAACTGTGGTAAATACCACAGTAGGAGTTAATTACCGCCATGCAATAGAAGCAATCTGCCAGATGCCTGACCCGGCAGGAAATGGATATTTAATTGGTATCCAGAGCTTTAATAACCTAGGTTATTATTATGAAATGCAGATATTAGACTGCAATCTGTATGTGCAGGGAAAGGATGCCTGGATTTATACTACCGGTAAGTGTGGAACCCAGGGAAATACCTTGTGGACGACCTGGCAGCCGGTACCGGGATACTATTGGACACTGTTTAATTTATATGATGCATCAGGTAATCTGGTTGATCAACAGTGTTATGGGTTTACAAATGCACAGTAGAAGAGTACTATAAATTTATAATTATGAAACATATGAAGGAAGAAATCTATATGATACAGATGAAATGAAAAGGTGCGGCGTAGAGTATTATTCAATTGGAAGATAATGGCGCAGGCGGTAACTTTTGTTACTGCCTGTTTTTTGCATCTGCTCTTGTTAGATGGAAAATTTTGCGTTAAAATGAAAAGGATTGGAAATACAAGCATAAATTAATGGAGGAAGTGTAATGAGCAGAGGAACAGAAGAATTAAAAGGAAAAATAATTCTTGTTACTGGTGGAGCTGGTTTTATCGGTTATCATCTGAGTAAACAATTATTAGAATATGATTGTACAGTTATTGGATATGATAATCTGAATGATTATTATGAAGTCCAGTTAAAGTATGACAGATTAAAGGATTTGGAAGGAAGAGAAGGATATACATTTATTAAGGGTGATCTTGCAGATAAAGAAACATTGGGAAAATTATTTCAGGAGTATTCTTTTGATATCGTAGTAAATCTCGGAGCACAGGCTGGTGTAAGATATAGCATTGATAACCCGGATGCATATATGTCATCTAATATGGTTGGTTTTTATAATATATTGGAGTGTTGCAGACATTATCCAGTAGAACATTTAGTATATGCATCTTCCAGCTCGGTTTATGGAGCAAATAAAAAAGTACCGTTTTCGGTGGAAGATAAAGTGGATTATCCGGTAAGTCTTTATGCGGCAACCAAGAAGTCCAATGAATTGATGGCACATTGTTATAGCAAGTTATATGGAATACCGGCAACCGGACTTCGTTTCTTTACGGTATATGGACCATTTGGAAGACCAGATATGGCATATTTTAAATTTGCAAAGAAGATTATGAATGGAGAAACAATTCAGATTTATAACAATGGCGATATGATGCGTGATTTTACATATATTGATGATATTGTAAAAGGAATTGCCAATATTCTTCCAAATCCACCAGAAGAAATAGAGACAGGGGCAAAGTACAAAGTATATAACATTGGAAATAATAAACCGGAAAAGTTAATGGATTATATTCAGACACTGGAAAAGCATTTGGGCAGAGAGGCGAAGAAAGAATTTTTACCAATGCAGCCGGGAGATGTTTATCAGACATATGCAGATGTAAGTGATTTGATGCATGATTTTAATTTTAAACCGAGTACATCAATTGATGAAGGTTTAGGTAAATTTGTAACATGGTTTAAGGAATATTATAGATACGAGTAAGGAAGAGATGTACAAAATGAAGAGAATTTTAAAAAGAGCAATAGCATGTTTACTGGCAGTCCTGATGCTGGCAGGGGAAGCACCGATGCAGAAAGTCCTGGCAGCAGAAGTAGAAAGCCAGACAGAACAGCAGGAAAATGTAACGAAAGAAACAGAACAACAGACTGCGGTACAACAGGCTGAGACGGAGCAGGAACAGCAGGATAAAACCGATGTTCAGTTAGATACTGAGCAGCCGGAAGATGCAAATGATGTTCAGTTAGATACTGAGCAGCCGGAAGATGCAAATGATGTTCAGCTGGGCACTGGACAGCCAGAAGAAACAACTGGTATTCAGGTAGAAGTACCACTGCTTAATTATGTATATGTAGATAAAAACAGGGTAGAAATAGGCGACACGCAGAATATTGTACTGAGTGTGGGTGACGATACAACAGTAATAGAGTCTGCTAAGTTGTATGTTCAGAATAAGGATGGTGAACAGTGTACTTTAGAAGCATCTGAAATAGATGGAAATGCAATACTGTTTGCAGAAAATTATCAGGATGAAAACCAGACAGGTGTGTATACACTTTATAGCTATGAAATTACAGTAGATGGTATCGTTTATACACAGGTGCTTTCAGAAACAGGAGTGGATGTATCTTATGGAGTAAACTGTGATGTGGAATCCACGCCGGATGCACAACTGGTAGATGAGGACACAGTAGAATCTGACATGGATGTAGTATCTTTTGACGAGGATGGTAATCAGACATCCGAAGATTCTATTGCATCAGCCATTGAGAACCAGCGTCAGGAACAGAATGAAGATGGACTTACCCGTTCTACTTATGGCAGCAACGGAAATATTGTAGTTGTGCTGGATCCAGGACATGATGGCAGCCATGGAGGTACAAGCGGAAACGGAGTGGCTGAATCTGTAATTAATCTTAAAATAGCCCAGTATTGCAAAGAAGAACTGCAAAAATACAGCGGTGTTACCGTATATATGACAAGAGATTCACAGACCTGCCCATATGGTGGCAGCAGTGTGGATGCAAAGAGCTGTAATGAGAGCAGAGTAGCATATGCAAAGAGTGTTGGAGCAGATATTTATGTGTCATTGCATAATAATTCAGCATCTTCATCAGAGGCTTCCGGAGTAGAAATTTATTATCCGAATACGAATTATAATCCGTCTGTCAGCCGGACAGGTGAAGAGCTGGCTTCTCAGATTTTAAGACAGCTGACTGCACTGGGACTAAAGAATCGTGGAACAAAGATCAGAACATGTAAAGATACTGTTCCGGAATATCAGTATCCGGATGGTTCCCAGGCAGATTACTATGCTGTAATCCGTAATTGCAAGAAAGAAGGAATTCCGGCAATTATCGTAGAACATGCATTTGTTACCAATCCATCGGATGTATCCAATTATTTATCGACCGATGAACAATTAAAGAAACTGGGTGTGGCAGATGCAACAGGAATTGCCCAGTATTATAATTTGAAACAGGGATTTCAGATTAATGAAATAGATTTTCAGGATAAAAACAGTTCCGTGGAAGTATCAGCAAAGTGTTCTGATATGAAGGGCATAAAGTATCGTTATCTGTATTATGACCTGGCTGCACAGTGCTGGGGTGTTATTTCTGAGTGGACAACAGAATCTAAAGTGGAATGGCAGCCGAAGGAAGGAAACTATTGGGTACAGGTAGCTGCAGTTGATAGTAATGGTAATGGGACAACAAAAACTGTTTCTTATGCTGCAAATAGAAATTATACAGGGTATTATTTGGATTTAAATGGGATGTGTTATATCATGCGGGATAAGGGCATTGATGTAGGTGTAGCCTATAACAGTAATGCATCCAATGTGAAATTTAAATGGCAGGCGTATAATTTGGATAAGCAGGAATGGAGTCTGGTAGCAGATTGGACCGGAAGTAACTGGGTAACATGGAAACCGGAACAGGGAAATTTCTGGTTGTATGTGGAAGCAATGACTCCGGATGGAGAGACAAAGAACACGATTATGTGTTTTGCATCACAGAAAGATTATTCCCATCATTCATTAAACCTCAATGGAATGTGTTACAATATTTATGATGACCGGATTGATGTCGGAATTGCTTATGATAGTGATGATTCCAATGTGACATTTAAATGGGAAGCATATAATCTGGACAAGCAGGAGTGGAATCTGGTAGCAGACTGGACGGGAAGCAACTGGGTATCCTGGTATCCGGACAAAGGCAATTACTGGATGCATGTGACAGCACGGACATCAGATGGTGTGACGAAAGAATATACAATCTGCTTTAATGCAGCAAGAAATTACAATCATAAATACATAACAATTAATGGAATCTGCAGTGTGAATGATAAGGCTGCAATAAATCTTGGTGTATCTTATAATACCAATGATTCATCACCAGCATTCCGCTGGCAGATATATGACCTTAGCACCAGTACCTGGTCTACACTGACAGACTGGACTGGAAGTAACTGGGTATCCTGGTATCCTGGCTCTGGCAATTACTGGGTATATGTAGAAGCTAAAACAAGTGATGGAACGGTAGAAAACTATTGTATTGCATATCAGGTGACGGCAAGATATGAGATTATGGGAAATACCAATACCAGCCTTTCACAGATGGTTGCATATTATAATGCCAATAATACTTATCCGGAATTCTATGCATCTTCCGATGCACCGAGCATAGAGGCATTCTGTCAAATATATCTGGAGGAGTGTCAGGCAGAAGGATTGAAGGCAGAAGTGGCATTTTGCCAGGCAATGCTGGAAACAGGATTTTTAAGATATGGTGGAGATGTACAGATTAATCAGTATAATTTTGCAGGACTTGGAGCAACCGGAAATGGAGAACCTGGAAATTCCTTTGACAGTGTAAGAAAAGGAGTAAGGGCGCAGGTTCAGCATTTAAAAGCTTATGCATCTACTGCCGAGCTGAATAATCCGCAAGTAGATTCACGCTTCAATTTTGTGGAAAGAGGAACAGCACCTTATGTGGAATGGCTCGGTCAAAAGGAAAATCCATACGGAAAAGGCTGGGCTACAGCTAAGAATTATGGATATAATATTGTGAATCTGTATATAGCAAAACTGTTTAAATATTAGAAACAAAAAGGAGGAGAGAAATGAAACGGACGGTACAAAAGATAATTACTTTTTTTGTTGTGGCACTTGGAATATGTTGTATCAATAAAATAGATGCAAAGGCTTTCACAACGGGAGGTATTACATATATAAATGGGCAGCGTTATTTATATTCAAATGGACAGAAAGTTATTAATGATTTTGTGTTTGATGGATTCTATACTTATTATGCCCAGGCAGATGGGACGCCAATGACAAATCGGTTGACCTATCATCCGGATGGGGTGCATATTATTTATTTTGATGAAAATGGACACGAGGTTTTTAATGCATTTCAGTATTGTTCAAGTGTAGGATATAACTGCTATTTTGATTCCCAGGGCTATTTGTATAAGGATCAGATTACTTATGTAGATGGAAATCCATATTATTTAAATGCCAATGGGGCATTGGAACAAAAAGGGTGGTTCCGTTTTGCCAATGGAATGGACTACGGATATGCTGAGTCTGATGGAGAATTGAGAAATAATAAGTTTGCAAAGGACAATCAGGGACGTATTGTATTTTATCATTGGAATGGGATGGTAGCGAGAGGTCTGATATCAGACGGATTGTGGTATTATAGCATGGATACTGGTGATGGTCATTATCTGGGACGATTTAAAGCGGCTGGAGTTGCAGCATCAGATACATATCAGTTTCAGGTCCTTGACCTGGTAAATGAAGAACGGCTGAGTAGAAACATTCCGCCATTAAAGGTAAGTGAGCAGGCACAGCAGGCAGCACAGATCCGTGCAGGGGAAATCTATACTTTATTTAGCCATACCCGTCCAAATGGAACATCCTGTCTTACGGTGCTGGATGAATATGTTACAGATGGGTATATGTCTGCCGGTGAAAATATTGCAGCAGGACAGAGTTCACCACAGGAGGTAGTTGAGGACTGGATGAATTCGCCTGGACATAGGGCAAATATCTTGGATGAAAGTTATACCGCCCTTGGGGTTGGATACTATTATAATTCTTCGGGACTATATTGTTCTTATTGGGTACAGTTATTCATTGGGGATGAATACTGATAAATATTATTTGAAATAATAGGGTTGAAAACCAGCATTAGAACTGCTATAGTTTATTTGTAACTAAAAACTACATAAAAAGAAATGGAGAAAGAAGTTTATGAAAAAACAACTGATGAAAGTTGTTGTATGTTTGGGAGTTATTCTTGCCGCATTTTCTGTGAACAAGACATCTGCAAAAGCATACACAACAGGAACACTTAGTAATGATGGACACCTGTATAGCAATGGTCATATGGTAATCAATGATTTTGTGTTTGATGGAACCTATACCTATTATGCACAGGCAGATGGAACACCGATGAAAGATCGTTTGACCTATCATCCGGATGGAGTACACATTATTTATTTTGATTCAAAGGGACATGAAGTATTCAGCAATTTCCAGTACTGCCCGAGCGTAGGCTATACCTGTTATTTTGATTCACAGGGGTATATCTACAAGGATCAGATCACCTTTGTAGACAATGAACCATATTATCTGAATGCAGATGGCAAAATGGAGGATAGTGGCTGGTTCCGGTTTGCAAATGGTGTGGATTACGGATATGCTTTTGATGATGGCTCTTTAAACTGCTCTGGATTTGATTATGATCCGTGGGGAAGAGTTGTATTCTATCATTGGAATGGAATGGTAGCCCGTGGTTTAATTGCAGATGGAAATAATTATTATAGTATGTCTACAGATGATGGACATTATCTGGGAAGCTTTTCTACTGGTAACACTAATCCGTTATATGGTCCATCATACTATATTGTTGGAGTAAATATGCCGGCAGGTGAATATTTCATTGCAAATCAGGGAAATGGTTCGGCTTTCACAATTTATGATAGTAATAATGATGTAGTAAGATCTGATTGGAGTGATCAGAACCTGATTTTTACAGCAGTGCCAGGTGAAACGGTTTGGCTTTTTGAGGGAATAGCAACTCCGAATCTTGCATCCCAGGCGGTAAATCTCTCTGCCTGCAATTTAAATGCAAAAGTTGGTGTACATATTGGCGCAGGTGTATATCGTATTACAGCAGCAACCGATCCTGGTGAGGGACGTTATTATAATCTGTGGAATGATTCATCATTCTTAAATAGTGTTGCAAGCAGCCACCAGTTTACTTATGATGGAGAGACTGTTGAAGTAAGAGTATCCAATGGACAGATGCTTGATGTATGTAATGCATATGTTACTTATGTAGGACCGTAATAATAGCAGAAAAATAAAATAATAAGATATGGGAATAGCCGCTTTCTGATTATATGTAATCGGAAAGCGGTTTTCTATTGAAAAGAGGTAGATAAAGCTGATATAATATAAATGATATATGGCAATCACAAATCAAGATAAGAAATGGAGAGAAAATATGAAAAGATGGAAAAGGGGAATTGCTTTATTAGCAATTGTAGCGATGATGATGCAGGTATTACCGATAAATGTATGGGCGGAACCGGTGGCAGATGAGGTGACAGATAAGACGGGATATCTTCCTGCAGGACTGATGGAAGTCACCCTGACAGAGGAAGATGTAGCTGATGCGATTTCATTAGAGGACCAGGAATATAGGGCAAAGACATATAGTGCTTCTGGTACTGATTACAGTTCCAGCTATTACTATAATCAGTTATCTTATGAAAAGAGAACATTATATAATAGTATGCAGTATGAATGTGAACAGTATCTGGATACACAGGAGGATGCAGTAGTAGATGGTTCTTCTTATGCAAGGACAGACTACATAGAATGCACAGGCATGTCAACAGATGATTTGTGGGAAGTTGTTTGGATATTTACGCTTTCAAACCCGCAGTATTATTTTGTCCGTGGTACATCCGCTTTTAGAGGATATCAGGGTTCTAAACAGTATGTTGCATTGCCGATTTATGCTGAGTATCAGAAGGGATATGTACGTGCAAGTTATACAGCACAGTTTAATGAACGGATAAACAACTGGATAAATGAGATTAATGCAGAATCTTCTGATTATTTCAAAGTAAAGAAGGCACATGATATTACTTGTAGCAGTATCATATATGATAACAATGATGCAAACCAGGAAAAGCACCAGAGCAGTGCTACAGCTGTTCTTACAGGGACTTCTGTCTGTGCCGGTTATGCACAGATGTTTTCACTTTTGTGTAATGCAGTGGGAATACCTGCAATTTGTGTGACTAGTCCGGGACATGAGTGGAATGAGGTAAAACTGGATAACAACTGGTATGTGGTAGATTGTACATGGGATGATTCTGACATCGATAATAGCTGGTACTATACCTATTTCTGCAAATCTGATAGTGCAGTAAAAGAAGGGGTTCATGAGGTGGAAAGTTATCTGGAAAACTACAGACCGGCATGCAATTCTGATTACATTGGAAAAATTTCTTCATATAATGGCAATACTTTTTATCGTGAGGTAGATGGAAATATTCGTTGTTATGATCGGAATGGGGCATTAGTTACCAATAAATTTATATTTGATGGAAGCTATACTTATTATATGCAGGCAGATGGAACTCCGATGAAGGATCGCTTGACCTATCATCCGGATGGGGTACATATTATTTATTTTGATACAGATGGTCATGAAGTATTTAGTAATTTTCAGTATTGCCCGAGTGTAGGTTATACCTGTTATTTTGATTCGCAGGGATACATTTATAAAGACCAGATTACATTTGTGGGAGATAAGGTATATTATCTGAATGCAAATGGCAAAATGGAAAATAGTGGCTGGTTCCGGTTCGCGAATGGCATGGATTACGGATATGCAAATACAGATGGAACATTAAAGGCAGATGGATTTTCTTATGATCCATGGGGGCGGATTGTCTTTTATCACTGGAATGGAATGGTAGCCCGTGGCTTGATTACGGATGGCGTTTATTATTACAGTATGGATATGACGGATGGACATTATCTTGGAAGTTTTCAATAAATAAGAGACAGGAGGAAGAGGCAGATGAAAAGAAAAATAGCTTTGTTTTTAGTAACCGCATTGACTATATCGGCATTTACAACAGGAGAGGGGCAGACTGTTCTGGCGCAGGATGTGGATGGAGAAACATTTACTGCAGAGAGTTATCAGGATGCATCTGTTGCAATTTATACAGTAGCTGATCTGGCTGCGTACTCCGGGGGAGAGATGCGGGGAAATTATGTACTGATGAATGACATTGATTTAAGTGCATATGCAGGCGGTGTTTCCGGAATAACTGTATTTGGTTCCTTTAATGGAAATGGGCATATCATTTATGGAATGCAGGGAGAAAATGCATTATTTAGGAATAACTATGGCAGAATCAGTAACCTTACCGTAGAGGGGGATATGCAGATAAATAGCAGTGAATTCCGGAATGTTGCAGGAATTGCAGAGTACAATGGTGGAGTAATAGAAGACTGCATAAGCCGGGTAAATATGAATTCGTATGGAGTGAATGTCCGCATGGCCGGAATTACTGCTTACAATGATGGGGATATTTATCGTTGTAAAAATGAGGGAACTATTTCCGGTAAAGCAAGCGAGCAGGCAGGAATAACAGCGTTGAACGGTGGCACCAACATCGTTGGCTGTGAGAATAGCGGAACTATCAGTTTTCAGACCAGTGACTGTCATGTATACGCCGGTGGAATTGTTGGAAATGAATACCGTGCTTCATCAGGTTCACAGTTTACAATAGAGGATTGTAAAAATACCGGGGATATATATGGGGACGCAGGAAATGGTGTTGCAACCATAGGTGGAGTTATTGGAGAGACTACAAGAAAAGGAGATAACAGCAGTTCTACTATAAAAAATTGTACCAATGCTGGAAATCTTTATGGAACGGGAGAAATCGGAGGCGTTATTGGAGCGGTTAATCATGGACACATTTATACCTTGAATGGAGAAGAAATTGTATCAAATGGTGATAATTTTCTGGTAGAAGGCTGTGGAAATAGTGGAACAATTACAGTAAAAAAAGGTGCAGATGGAACATCTTCCTGGGCTGGAGGAGTATTTGGCAAAGTTAATATCTCAAAAAATGGAACCGTATATATCAAGGATTGTGGTAATTCCGGCAGTATTTATAGTGAAAATGGTAAGAGTGACAGAAATGTTGACGTTCTTGGTGGAATTGGAGCTTCACTGGAGAATGTAGGGTGTGCGGATGGCACTGCAAATAGTTATATTTATATAGAAAGTTGTTTTAATAAAGGATATGTAGATGGCAGTGTAAATTACTGCTCGGATCAGATTGGTGGAATATCAGGTGGTAATACGGCAGTAACCAATTGTAACTATACCGGCAATCGTTTTCAGACAGATGCAGATGGAAACGTGCATGCATATTATCCGGATGGAACTCCGATTAGGAATCAATTTATATTTGATGGATATTTTACTTATTATATTCAGGCTGATGGAACAGCAATGAAAGATAATCTGACGTATCATCCGGACGGAACACATATTATCTGCTTTGATAATAAAGGACATGAGGTATTTATGGATTTCTACTATTGCTCAAAAGTAGGATATACCTGTTACTTTGATTCACTGGGTTATATTTATAAGGATCAGATTACATTTGTGGGTAATAAGACATATTATCTGAATGGTGATGGTAAGATGGAGAATAGCGGCTGGTTCCGGTTCGCAAATGGAAGGGACTATGGTTATGCTAATTCAGATGGAACATTAAAGACAAATCAATTCTCTTATGATGCATGGGGAAGAGTTGTATTTTATCATTGGAATGGAATGGTAGCCCGTGGATTAATTACTGATGGAGTCTATTATTATAATATGGATGAAACAGACGGACATTATCTTGGAAGCTTCCAGTAGAAACTGAAAGTTGAAGAAAAAAGAAACCAGATGGCATATTTGACCATCTGGTTTCTTTTTGATACAATACAAATAACTATGTTTTCTAAGGAGGAACACAAAAAGGTATGATGAACTATGATTTCGTGACAGAGAGCATGAGATTGCATCTGACGGAACAGAACAGAATGGTTTTTCGTGGTTTTTTCCCGGAAGATAATCCGGAAAAAAGAACACTTAAAGTATATGTGAATAAAAAAGAAGTCCCGGTAGAATTATCCGTTGAAAAAAGCGTAGACATCAGGAGAAGATACCTACATTATCAGATGAATGTAGGCGAAGAGATTACGGGGCAGTTTATAATTCCGGAAGAAACGATTACAGAGATAAAAGTCTGTAGTTGTAGCAATGGCGAAGAAGCATTGTCTTTTCGGGCAGATGGAAAATTGTATGAAAAAATGTGCCGTTCATTAGAAAGTAACCTTGAAATGGAACGTTTGGAAGAAGATAAAATAGTACTTACCGGATGGAGTGCAGCAGGAAATATTACGAAATGTGAAGTATTGGTAGATAAAAAGAAAGTTCCGGTTGAAGTCCAGTGGAAATATCGTAAAGATGTAGTGGATGTGTTCAAAGAACTTTCGGACGATGCTAATTGTGGTTATGAGATTTTTGTGCCGGAGCAGGGCGGAAAAAAGCTTGTGCTTATATTAAGCGCTGGGGAGAAGAGCAAGCAGTATGAAATATTATTGGAAAAAGTGCGCCAAGGTCAGGAAAAACAGACAAGTTCCGGATATGTTGGAAAAGCAATTGCATATTGGAAACATTACGGTTTTAAGAAAACCGTGCGGAAGGTCATTTATAAGTTAAAAGGCGAAAAGGACTCTATGAATTATGAAGAGTTCTTAAAAAAATATGGAGTAAGTGAAAAGGAACTGGAACGACAGAGACAGGAAAATCTGACGGATGGACCGCTTTTTTCTATTGTTGTTCCATTGTATTGCACAAGAGAGAAGTTCCTGCGTGAAATGATTGGGTCTGTACAGGCACAGACATATGGAAAATGGGAATTGTGCCTGGCGGATGGCAGTGGAAGTAAAAAGAACCTGAAAGAGATTGTAGATGCATATAGAAAAGATGATGCACGTATAAGATATGTTCTTTTAAAGAGTAATGAAGGAATAGCAGGAAATACCAATGAAGCATTAAAAATGGCAACAGGTGACTTTATCGTATTAACCGATCATGATGACCTGCTTTCGCCGGAGGCACTGTATCAATGCGCCAAGGTGATTCAGGAAGAACCGCAAACAGATGTCATTTATTCTGATGAAGATAAAGTGGATATGGGTGGAAAACATTATTTTGAACCACACTTTAAATCTGATTTTAATATTGATTTACTTTGCACAATGAATTATATTTGCCATTTGTTTGTATTTCACAAAAATGTTTTAGCGAAGGCTGGTTATTTTAGACAAGAATATGACGGGGCACAGGATTATGATTTTATTTTGAGATGTACAGAAGAAGCAAAGCATATTGTCCACATTCCGAAGGTATTATATCATTGGAGATGTCATCCACAATCTACATCGGAGAATCCGGAAAGCAAACTTTATGCCTTTACCAATGGTTGTAAAGCAGTAAAAGCACATTATGACAGAATCGGAATTCCAGCAGAAGTGGAACGGGGACCATTCTATGGCATGTATCACACAAAATATCAATGGAAAGAAGAACCATTGCTTTCTATTATTATACCAAATAAGGATCATGTGGATGATTTGAAAAAATGCATTGAGTCTGTGGAAAACAGGTCAGTATACCGTAATTTTGAATTTGTTATTGTGGAAAATAACAGTATAGAGGAAGAAACATTTGCTTATTATAAAGAACTTGAAAAAAGAGATAATGTAACGGTATTGTATTACAAAGGGGAATTTAACTATTCCAGAATCAATAATTTTGGGGTGGCTCAGGCGAAGGGAGAATATATTCTGCTATTAAATAATGATACAGAGATGATTGAACCGGAAAGCATTAAGGAAATGTTAGATGTATGTATGCGCCCGGATGTAGGTATTGTTGGAGCAAAGTTATTATATGAGGATAATACGATACAGCATGCAGGGGTTATTATTGGCTTTGGCGGAATAGCAGGACATGCATTTATCGGACAGGATAAAGAAGATAATGGATATTTTTCACGCATTTTATGTGTGCAGGATTTATCCGCAGTGACAGCGGCATGTCTTATGGTTAGAAAAAGTGTATATGATGAGGTAAAAGGACTGGATGAAGATTACCGGGTAGCGTTTAATGACATTGATTTCTGCCTGAAGGTAAGAAAAGCGGGCTATCTTGTGGTATATAATCCATATGCACAGTTTTATCATTATGAATCAAAGTCCAGGGGACTGGAAGATTCTGCAGATAAAGTGGCGAGATTTCAACAGGAAATAGCATTATTTGGTTCTCATTGGGAAGACATTTTAGAACATGGGGATCCGTATTATAATCCGAATTTAACACTTGATAAAGCAGATTTTTCCTTGAAAGAATAGATACGTATGGAGGTTTGAAAATGATTAATTTCAACGAACCACCTTATATGGAAAAAGGCATTGACTATATCCGTAAGGCGGTAGAAAATAAGAAAATATGTGGGGATGGAGAATACACAAAGAAGTGCAATACCTGGTTAGAAGAACATACAGGAACAAAAAAGGCATTGCTGACAACATCCTGTACCCATGCAACAGAGCTTGCGGCAATTCTGTCAGAAATCAAGCCGGGAGACGAAGTAATTATGCCGGCTTATACCTTTGTATCAACAGCAGATGCTTTTGTGTTGAGAGGGGCAAAGGTGGTATTTGTAGATATCCGGCCGGATACCATGAATATTGATGAAAAACTGATTGAACATGCAATTACGGATAAGACAAGAGCAATTGTTCCGGTACATTATGCCGGGGTATCCTGCGAAATGGATACTATTCTTGCAATTGCAAAGAAATATAATCTTCTGGTGATTGAAGATGCGGCCCAGGGTGTGATGTCTTCTTATAAGGGAAAGGCACTTGGAACCATGGGAGATTACGGATGCTACAGTTTCCATGAGACAAAGAATTACAGTATGGGAGAAGGCGGAGCACTTTTGATCCGGGATGAGAAAAATGTAGAGAATGCAGAAATTGTCCGGGAGAAAGGAACAAACCGTAGCAAATTCTTCCGGGGACAGATTGATAAGTATACCTGGGTAGAAGCAGGTTCTTCTTATCTGCCAAGTGAATTGAATGCAGCGTATCTTTATGCACAGCTTGAAGCAGCGGATAAGATTAATGAAAAACGTTTGTCTATCTGGAACCGCTATTGGGCTGGATTGGAAAAATTATCTGATGAGGGTAAAATTATCCGTCCAACGATACCGGAGGACTGCGTACATAATGCACATATGTTTTATCTGAAAGCAAGGGATTTAGAGGAAAGAACAGCTTTAATCAGTTATTTAAAGGAACAGGGGGTACAGGCAGTATTTCATTATATTCCATTACATGATTCTCCTGCAGGAAAGAGATTTGGAAGATTTAATGGAGAAGATAAATATACAACTTCTGAAAGTGAAAAATTAGTAAGATTACCAATGTATTATGGATTAGCAAAAGAAGACCAAGATAAAGTAATAAAAGCAATAAAAGAATTCTATGCCAAAATTAATCAGCATAGTAGCCAAAAGTAAGAAAGGAAGTTTCTAAATGAAAAAAATTGTTAT
>ERZ779851.696-NODE-696-length-32932-cov-4.607963_pt1 | contig 32932 bp, 26 predicted proteins | sample MGYA00511094_ERZ779851 | MGnify/ENA primary metagenome ERZ779851 (study PRJEB29588, sample SAMEA2155512) | human gut metagenome | biome: human gut; feature: human-associated habitat; material: faeces | place: Denmark | collected 2008/2010 ...
AAGAACTGCTGTGAATCGGTGATGATAATTATATATTGTAGATACCCGCCCGAAAAATAACCGGACATAGCGTTTTGCTATGTCCGGTTTCATGTCATTTCTTCCAATGCTTCAGCTCAGGGACGACAGCTTCCATATGCGCCCTGACCTGCTCCGCCGGCCAGCTCTCACTCGCCATGTGCGTCACGCAGAAATCTATCAGCTGCTCCTTGCTGGTATACGTGAACTCGCCGCCGGTGTAGCACCACTTGCAGTAGTCCTCGTTGAACGCGCCGTCCGGCTCCTTGCTGGTAGTGGAGTCGTCGAGAGGCATCCCGCAGCACTGACAAATCAGCTTTCGGGGCGTGCCCAGCAGCGTGTTGATTGAGACGTCAAAGACGTTTGAAAGCAGCTTCAGCGTCTCCACATTCGGCGTCGTCTCGCCGTTTTCCCAACGGGACACCGCCTGCCGCGTTACGAACACCTTTTCCGCCAGCTCGTCCTGTGACAGCCCGTTTTTCGTTCTCAGGTCATATATAACATCCTTTGTATCCATACCGAACACCTCCATAAGCTGAGTGTAGCACAGAAATTACCGGCGGGCAAGCAACCCGCAGTTGCGTAAGCCTTGCAAAACACGGAAAAGTATTATAGAATACAAAAATACTATATTGCAAATTTCAATTTCGACGGAGCTTGAAATGGACAAAAGACTTGAACGCATACTGCCGCGCGTGCAGAAGCCCGCGCGCTACACCGGCGGCGAATATAATCAGATAATCAAGGACAAGACGAAGGTCGACATCCGGCTCGCGTTCTGCTTTCCGGACACCTATGAGATAGGCATGTCGAACCTCGGCATGAGCATCCTGTATCACACCATGAACAGCCTCGACTATGTCTGGTGTGAGCGCGTTTACGCGCCGTGGGGCGACATGTACGAGGAGATGAAGAAGGCGAACATCCCGCTCTACGCGCTGGAAAGCGGCGATGCGCTGGGCGAGTTCGACGCGATCGCTTTCTCGATAGGCTACGAGATGGCGTTCACGACGGTGCTCGACATGCTGGACATGGGCGGCATCCCGCTCAGAAGCGCGGACAGGCCAAACCTGCTGCCGATAGTCATGGCCGGTGGTACCGCGGCAACGAACGCGGAGCCGATGACGCCGTTTATCGACCTCTTCATCGTCGGCGAGGGCGAGGAGGTAAACAACGAGCTGCTCGCGCTGCTGCATGAGGCGAAGCTCTGCGGCTGGAGCAAGCACGATTTTCTCGTCCGCGCGGCGCAGATCGGCGGCATATATGTCCCGTCGCTCTACGACGTCGAGTATAACGAGGACGGCACGATAAAGCGCTTTGAGGCAAACACGCCCGACGCGCCGGACAAGGTGCGAAAGCTCGTTATCCGCGATATGGACACCGCACTTTTCCCGGACAAGGTGATAGTGCCATACGTCGAGATAGTGCACGACCGAATCATGCTTGAAATGTTCCGAGGCTGTATCAGAGGGTGCCGTTTCTGCCAGGCCGGAATGATCTATCGCCCCGTGAGGGAGAAAAGCCCAAAGGTGCTTTTGGAGCAGGCAAAAAAGCTGATGGATTCGACAGGATATGAAGAAATGTCATTAATGTCGCTCTCGACGAGCGACTACAGGGAGCTTCCCTGTTTTACCGAGAAGCTTTTAGAGCTCACGGAGAAGGAAAAGGTCGGCCTTTCGCTCCCGTCTCTCCGCGTGGACAACTTTTCGATCGACCTGATGAACAAGGTTCAGAAAGTGAGAAAGAGCGGCCTCACGTTCGCACCCGAGGCGGGAACGCAGAGAATGCGCGACGTTATAAATAAGGGCGTTACCGAGGAGGACCTTTTAAAGAGCGCGAAGATAGCGTTTGAGGGCGGCTGGTCGTCCGTCAAGCTCTATTTTATGATCGGCCTTCCCTATGAAACGGTCGAAGACTGCAAGGGCATTGCACACCTTGCACAAAAGGTTGTGGACGAGTTTTTCACCCTCGGCATAAAGGGACGCCGCCCGTCCGTTACGGTCAGCGTTTCGTCGTTCGTGCCCAAGGCTTTCACGCCGTTTCAGTGGGCGGGGCAGAACGAGAGAGAGGAGCTTATCGAAAAGCAGAAGGCGATCGGCGATGAGATTCACTCAAAATGCATCCGCTATAACTGGCACGAGTCGAAAGTCAGCGTGCTTGAGGGCGTGTTCGCGCGCGGCGACAGGAGGCTTTCCGACGTTATTTACCGCGCGGTCTTAAAGGGCTGTAAGTTTGACGGATGGGACGAATATTTCGACCCCGAAAAGTGGGACGAGGCGTTTTCAGAGGCCGGGATCGACCCGAAGTTCTACCGCCGCGAGAGAAGCTATGACGAGATTCTGCCGTGGGACAAGATCGACATCGGCGTGACGAAGGAATTTTTAATGCGCGAAAACGAGAATGCGAAAAAGGGTGTTGTGACGCCGAACTGCCGCGAGAAATGCTCCGGCTGCGGCGCGAGATGCTTTAACGGAGGTGTTTGCTTTGAGAATGTGGCTAAGATATGAAAAGGGCGAGGCGGCAAAATACATTTCGCACCTTGACTTTTTAAGAGCGATCACGAGAACGATAAGGCGCGCGCACATTCCGGTGAAGTATTCCGAGGGTTTCAATCCACACATGAAATTGAGCTTTGCGCTCGCGTTGCCTCTGGGCACGACGAGCGTGACGGAGCTTATGGAGATCGAGCTTAATGAAGATTTAACGCCGGAAGAAATTTTGGAAAAGCTCAACAAAGAGTCGTTAATGGGAATACGCTTCATCGAGGCCGGCATATCGCCCGATAAAAACAAGTTCAAGGCGATCGGCTTTGCAAAATACAAGGTCACGCCTGACAAAATGATAACAGAGGACGAGCTTTCCGCCTTTTTGGCGAAAGACGAGATCGTCACGATGAAAAAAACGAAAAGCGGAACAAAGCCGACCGATATAAGGGGCGACATTGCAAGCATCAAGATAGAGGGCGGAAGCTTAATTATGATCCTCTCCGCCGGGAACGACGCGAACCTTAAGCCGGAGACGGTGCTTTCCGCGATGAAGGAAAACATCGAAGGCTTTTCGTTTGAAGACTACGATTCTGTCAGAACGGGCATACTTGATAAAACGATGGCCTATATTTAAGAGGTGTTTTTATGGATATTGAAAAATTAAGGGAAGAGCTAAAGCGCCACAGTTATTTATACTATGTCAAGGACGACCCCGAGATAACGGATTACGAGTATGATATGATGATGAAAAAGCTCATCGAGGAGGAGGAAAGGCTCGGCCTTCCCATTCCGCCGGATTCACCGTCCGTCAGGGTCGGCGGAAGCGCGGTCTCCTCGTTTGCCAAGGTGGAGCACGAGGTTCCGCTTTTGAGCCTGAACGACGTTTTTTCGTTCGACGAGCTTAAAGAATTTGACAGGCGCGTGAAAGAGGACTGCCCCGACGCGGACTATGACACCGAGATAAAGATCGACGGACTTTCCGTTTCGCTTGAATATAAAGACGGCCTCTTTTACAGGGGCGCGACGAGGGGCGACGGAATAGTCGGCGAGGATGTGACGGAGAATTTAAAAACTATCGGTTCGATCCCGTTAAGACTGTCTGAGCCGGTGACTCTCACCGTCCGCGGAGAGGTGTATATGCCGGTCAAAAACTTCCTTTCGTTGAATGAAAAAAGGGAGGAAGCGGGCGAGCCCTTATTTAAAAATCCGCGGAACGCGGCGGCAGGCTCTCTTCGTCAGCTTGACCCGAAGATTACCGCCTCGCGCGGGCTCGACATTTTGATCTTCAACCTTCAAAAGTGCGATGAGAAGAGCTTTGACACGCATTTGGAGTCGCTTGACTGGCTCGAAAAGCTCGGCTTTAAGGTCGTCCCCGTGAGAACCTATTGCAAAAACGTTGACGAGGCGATTTCGGAGATAGAGAAGATCGGCAGAGGCGACTATCACTTGAAATTCGATATTGACGGCGCGGTAATTAAGGTCAACAGTTTGAAAATGCGCGAAAAACTGGGCTTTACCGCGAAAGCTCCGCGCTGGGCGGCGGCATATAAATATCCGCCCGAGAGAAAGGAAACGAAGCTTTACGACATCACGGTTCAGGTCGGAAGAACCGGCGTTTTGACGCCGACGGCAGAGCTTGACCCCGTCTTCATCGGGGGGACGACGGTTTCGCGCGCGACCCTTCATAACATCGATTTTATAAATTCCAAAGATATAAGAATAGGCGACACTGTCATCTTGCAGAAGGCCGGCGAGATCATTCCCGAGATCATCGGCCCGGTCAAGGAAAAACGAACCGGGAGCGAGGTGCCCTATTCGATGCCGGAGTTTTGCCCGGTCTGCGGTGCTAAGGTGGTGCGCGAGGAGGGCGAGGCGGCTGTCCGCTGTTCGTCGAACGAGTGCCCGGCACAGCTTCAGCGAAACATAGAGCACTTTGTCAGCCGCGACGCGATGGATATTTCCGGCCTCGGCCCGGCGATAATCGCGCAGATGCTTGAAAAGAAGCTCATCGCCTCGACGGCGGACATATATTCGCTTAAAAAAGAGGACATTGTGCCGCTCGAAAAGCTCGGCGAAAAGTCGGCCGACAATCTTTTGTCGGCAATCGAGAAGTCCAAGGAGAGGGACTTATCAAACCTCATCTATGCGCTCGGGATAAGGCAGGTCGGCTCCGGCGCGGCGAAGAGCTTAGCGGCTCATTTTAAGACGCTCGATAACCTTTTATCGGCCGAAGCTTCGGAGCTTTCCGAGGTTGATGACATCGGTCCTGTCACGGCCGAGAGCATCAGGGACTATTTTTCAGAGGAACACAACAAAGAAAACATTAAAAACCTTGTTTCATCGGGTCTTAACACAGAATATTCCGATCAGGGAGTAAGCGAGAGTCTCTCCGGGCTGACATTCGTCATCACCGGCACGCTTTCGGGCTATTCAAGGAGCGCCGCGGCGGACGAGATCGAAAAGCGCGGCGGCAAGGTTTCGGGCTCGGTGTCCAAAAAAACGTCGTTTGTTCTGGCCGGAGCAGAGCCCGGCAGCAAGCTTGACAAGGCGAACACACTGGGAATCAGGGTAATAAACGAAGAAGAATTTAACGAAATGCTCCGCTCATAAGGCGGAGCATTTCGACAGTCTGAAGCTCAGTCTTTAAGGCTGAGCTTTCAGTTTACAAAAAATCACTTAACTAATTAACTTTTTTCTTGACAATGAAACGGAAAAGGATTATACTTAACGTGTTAACTAATTTTAAGGGGGCTTTATAAATGGAAAAAAATGCGCCGGACAAAAGGCATCAGGCGGTCTATACGTTCATGCAGACCGACAAGATGCACAGAAAGCTGTGCGAAAAGAAGATCGGAAGCCTCGGGATCCACAGAAGCCAGCACATCATGCTGATGGTGCTCTCGCGCTTTGACCGGGGAGTGACGCAGAAGGAGCTCTCGGCGGAGCTTAAGATAAGCGCCGCGGCGGCCGCAGTCTCTTTAAGAAAGCTTGAAGCGGCGGGATTTATCGAGCGCGCCTCGTCGGGCGGCGACAAGCGGTGCAACGAAGTGAAGATAACCGAAAAGGGCGAGGAAATCGTAAGAAAATCAAAAGAGATTTTCGAGTCGATCGACTCGGTTATGACCATGGGGGTTTCCGAAGCGGAGCTTGACACATTTATCGGCATCGTCGGAAAAATGGAGGCAAATCTTTTGACAAAAATCAGGGAGGCAGAAAATGAAAAGGTGGAGTAAATACATAAAGCCCTATATGAAATATTTCATTTTAGGGCCGCTGTGCATGATAGTCGAGGTCATAGGCGAGATAGTGATGCCCAAATTTTTGGCCGGCATCATCAATAACGGGGCGGATAAGGGCATTTCCTATTCTGTCACGATGTCGCTTTTGATGATTTTAGTCGCGCTTATTATGATGGCCGGCGGCGTCGGAGGCGCATATTTCGGGGGTAAGGCCTCAGTCAATTTCGCGGCGGACTTAAGGCGCGATATTTATAAAAAGGTGCAGGGCTTTTCATTTGCAAATATCGATAAGTTTTCGTCGGGCTCGCTCGTCACCCGTCTCACAAACGACGTGACACAGCTTCAGAACTTTGTAAATATGCTTCTGCGTATGTGCCTAAGGGCGCCCGGAATGCTTATCGGCGCTCTCATTATGGCAATACTCTTAAAGCCGAGTCTGGCGACGGTTCTGGCGGTCACGATTCCTTTGATGCTGATCGCGGTCGTTTGCATTATAAAGACAGGCTTTCCGCGCTTTTCCGCGATGCAGGAAAAGGTGGACGCATTAAATTCCGGCGTTCAGGAGAACATCACGAATGTGCGCGTGGTAAAAAGCTTCGTGCGCGAGGATCACGAGATCAAAAAGTTCCGCCGTTCAAACGCGAACTTAAAAGAAGCGAATATGTCTGCGATGCGCGTGATGATCTTCATGCAGCCCGTCATGATGCTTTTTATGAATTTCACGACGCTTGCGGTGCTCTGGTTCGGAAGCAAGCTTGTCCTTTCGGGTAATCTTCCCATGCCGGTGGGCGACCTTTCGGCGTTCCTTAACTATGTGACGCAGATATTGTCCTCGCTCATGATGGTGACGGTTATGCTCATGCAGTCCTCCCGTGCGATAGCTTCGGCAAAGAGAATAAGCGAGGTACTCGACGAAAAGGTGGATATTACGGACGATAACGCGCGCTATAGAGACAGGAAAGTTATGCACGGCGAGGTTGAATTCCGCAACGCGACCTTCCGTTATTATAAGGACAGCGAAGAGGCGGTGCTCGCGGGAATTAACTTAAAGATTCCGGCAGGCTCGACTGTCGGCATCATCGGCTCAACAGGCTGCGGAAAGACGACGCTCGTTTCGATGATTCCGAGACTCTATGACTTAGATGAGGGCGAATGCCTGGTAGACGGAATTTCCGTGCGCGACTATTCACTTAAAAACTTAAGAGACGGAGTCTCGATGGTGCTTCAGAACAACGTGCTTTTCTCGGGCACGGTCAAGGATAACTTAAAGTGGGGCGATGAAGAGGCGACGGATGCCCAAATTGAGCACGCCGCAGCTTCCGCCGCAGCCGCGGACTTTATTGCCGGTTTCTCCGGCGGATATGACTCGGATATCGAGCAGGGCGGCGTCAACGTTTCAGGCGGCCAGAAGCAGAGACTCTGCATCGCAAGAGCGCTTTTGAAAAAGCCCAAGATACTGATTCTGGACGATTCGACGAGCGCGGTCGACACGGCGACGGAGGCAAAGATCCGCACGGCCTTAAAGAGCGAGATGCCGGATGCGACGAAGATCATCATCGCGCAGCGCATAAGCTCAGTTATGAACGCGGATATGATAGTCGTTATGGATAACGGAAGGATAACCGGCGTCGGCACGCACGACGAGCTTTTGAAAACAAACTCCGAATACAGCGAGATATATGCTTCTCAGACAGAAAGGAGTGACGCGTAATGGCAAGAACGATCGAAGAACTCGAAAAAAGATATGCCAGGAGCGAAAATATGAAAAGCCCCCGAGGCCCGATGGGCGGGCCGAGAAGAGGCCCCGGCGGACCGAGAGGCTCGGGCAAGCCGAAAAACGTCGGCGCGACGGTAAAAAGGCTCTGTTCATACCTTGCAAAATACCGCATTCAGCTTTTCTTCGCCTTTTTTATGATGATAATAAACACCGTAACGTCGCTCATCGGGTCATACATGCTTGCACCCGTGATAGATAAGCTCTGGATCTCTGTCAAGCCGGACTATGAGGTCAATATGAGCGCGATGGAAAAAACGGCAGACAGAATCATAACCTCCGTCTGCGAAAAGTTCGGAAGTACGACGCTTGCCTACGTCGCATCGGGCATCGCGGTGCTCGCGGCGGTATATATAGTTGGGATCGGCGCGTCGTATCTTCAGAGCAGGCTCATGCTTTCGGCAACACAGGGCGCGCTTCAGACGATCAGGAATGATCTTTTCGAAAAGTTACAGGCGCTCCCCGTCCGCTTTTTCGACAAGGAGACGACGGGCGACATTATGAGCCGCTTCACAAACGACGTGGACAACATCGGCATGATGCTGGACAACTCGCTCGTTTCGTTGGTATCGGGCTCGATAACGCTTATCGGAACGCTCGTATTTATGCTGACGACGAATGTGCTCTTAACGATGGTAACGGTCGTTTTCGTGCCGGTATTTATGTTCGGCGGCGGAGCGATCGCAAAACGGAGCAGTAAATATTATAAGGGTCAGCAGACCTCGCTCGGCGCGGTCAACGGTTATATTGAGGAGACTGTGTCCGGCCAGAAGGTCATCAAGGTCTTCAGCCACGAGCCGGAATGCGAACAGGAATTTTCACTCATTAACGATGACTTGAGGGACAAACAGTTCAAGGCGCAGTTCTATGGCGGAATCATGGGCCCCGTCATGGGCAACACCAGCCAGATATCCTATGCCGTGACGCTCGGCGTCGGCGGAATACTTATGGTGACAAGGGGGCTTTCTCCCGGCGCGCTCACGGTTTTCGCCGGATATTCAAGACAGTTCTCGATGCCGATAAATATGATTTCACAGCAGATGAGCAACGTCTTTTCGGCGCTCGCGGGAGCGGAAAGAGTCTTTCGCGTGATGGATACAGAGCCCGAAGTGCCGGACTTAGTCGGCGCTGTCCCGATGGGAAAAATCGAGGGCAGAGTCGAGATGAAAAACGTCACCTTCGGCTATGACGAGGGCAAGACCATATTAAAGAACATCTCTGTCACGGCAAACCCGGGCGAAAAGATAGCCTTTGTCGGCTCGACCGGCGCGGGCAAAACGACGATAACGAACCTTCTGAACCGCTTTTACGACATAGACGAGGGTGAGATAACGATCGATAATAAGCCGATAGAAAGCTACACTCGCTCATCGCTTCGTGAAAATATCGCGATGGTGCTTCAGAACACGCATTTATTCACCGGCACGGTCATGGAAAACATCCGCTACGGCAGGCCGGACGCGACGGACGAGGAGGTCATCGCTGCGGCGAAGACGGCAAGCGCGCACAGCTTCATCATGCGCCTTTCGGACGGATATAACACTCTGATAGAGGGCGACGGCGCAAACCTTTCGCAGGGTCAGAGACAGCTTTTAAACATCGCGCGCGCCGCGGTCTCCAAAGCACCCATCTTGGTGCTTGACGAGGCGACAAGCTCGGTCGACACGAGGACAGAGCGCCACATCGAGCACGGAATGGACCGACTGATGAAGTCAAGAACGACTTTCGTCATCGCGCACAGGTTATCGACCGTTCGCAATTCGGACAGGATCATTGTGCTTGAACACGGCCAGATCGTCGAAGAGGGCACGCACGACGAGCTTCTTGCGCTCGGCGGCAGATATTACGAGCTTTACACGGGCAAAAAAGAACTCGATTAAAAAAATGGTGACAAACCGCTCCTTTTGCGGTATACTAAAAGCAAAAGGAGTGGTTTTTATATGCAAAGGATATTTGAAACGCTTAAGATGTATTTAATTATCACCGTCGGCACGCTCATGGTCGCCGCCGGCGTGTATTTTTTTAAGTTTCCCAATAATTTTTCGACCGGCGGCGTTTCGGGTATATCTGTAATACTGGGCTACCTTTCGCCGAAGCTTTCGGCCGGAAGCTATGTGCTTATAATAAACATCATACTTTTGATCGTCGGCTTCATCTTCATAGGAACGTCGTTCGGAGTAAAGACGGTGTATTCAAGCCTTTTGATGTCCTTTTCGATCTGGGGTCTTGAAAAGATATGCCCGATGACTTCGCCGATGACAGATCAGCCGTTTTTGGAGCTTTCCTTTGCCGTGCTTTTACCGGCTGTCGGCAGTGCGGTGCTTTTTAACACCGGCGCGTCGACCGGAGGGACGGACATTGCCGCGATGATATTAAAAAAATACGCAAAGATAGACATCGGCAAGGCTCTCTTTTTGGTGGACGCGGTGATAGCCGTGACGGCCGGGCTCGTTTTCGGCATCGAAACGGGACTTTTTTCCTGCCTCGGGCTCATCGCGAAAGCGTTTTTCGTTGACAGCGTGATCGAGAGCATCAACACCTCAAAATATTTCACAATCGTGACGGAGAACCCCGAACCGTTGCTTGATTTTATAATGAAGGAGCTTCACCGCGGCGCGACGGAGAGCACGGAATTTGAGGGCGCATATTCCAAAAAGAAAAAAACGCTCATCCTTACCGTCGTGAACAGAATGCAGGCCGTGAGGCTGAAAAACTTCGTTCACACAAACGATAAGGGCGCGTTTATGGTAATCAGCACGTCGAGCGACGTGATAGGAAAGGGCTTCAGAACCCCGATGAATTAAAAAAGCGTGCAGACTTTAGTCTGCACGCTTTTTTAACACTTGACGCCGAAAAGCTTTTCAGCATTTTCGTGAAAAATCTTTTCATAATCCGAATCCTTTAATTTAAGGTTCAATAAAAGCTTGGCCGTGTTTGCCGGGTCGTGCATCGGAAAGTCCGAGCCGAAAAGCACGCGGTCCGTCCCGTGGCGGAGAATGATGGCCTTTGCCTCCTCGGGCGGTAAAAATTCAAGCGAGCTTGACGCGTCCAGATATAAATTTCCCGGCCGCCCTGCAAGGCAGAGCGCCTCTTTCCAGACGCTGTAGCCCCCAAGATGCGCCGCAATAACGGTCAGATCGGGGTATTTATCGAGCACTCTTTCGAGCCTTTTCGGGTGCGAAAGGTCGGACTTTGTGTCCCCCACGTGAAATAAAATGGGGAGCTTTCCTCTCGCCGATTCATAGATGGCATAAGCCTTTTCGTCATCGATCGGGAAGCCCTGAAAGTCCGTGTGGAGCTTGATTCCCAAAAGACCGAGCTTTTGCATGCGTTCAATTTCGGATTCGATCTGTGGATAGTCGGCATGCATGCTGCCGAAACCGATAAGGTCATTATCCTCGTGCACGAGCGAGGAAATATAGTCGTTCACGCTTTCGACCTGGCTTGCCTTTGTCGCGGTCGAATGTATCAGACATTTATTCACCTTGCCCGAGGCGATCTCTTTTTTAATGTTGTCGAATGTGCCGACCGTGTACATCTTGATGCCGTAGTAACTGCCTGTCGCGTCCGTCGCCTTTTTCGCGATCTTGTCGGGGAACACGTGCACATGTGCGTCAAAAATCTTCATAGCAAAACACCTTTCTGTCAGATCCATAATAAATTATAGACCGAAAGGCGTTTTTTGTCAAGCTACATAATGAAGTCTTCAAACACCGAAAGCGCCGAGGAGAGGCTCTCTGAACGTATTCCCTCGGTGAGCGGCAAAATGTCCTCCTCGCGCGGAGTGGGCGAGTCCGCCTTTTTTATGAGAAATTTTTCTCCGCCCGAAACTCGGTATAAATAAAGCTCGCCCTCATAGAGCGTGACGATGTATTCTTCTTTTTTTAAGGGCTCTTCTTCTACCGTTTGTTTTGCCGCCGCCGGGCTGACTGCAAAAGTCGAGGTAATCTCGCCTGCGGCCATAAGCCCCAATGATAAGAAAAACACAGTCATTATAAATATCACAGAAAATCGCGCTTTTTTACTCATAAAAATACACCTCACCGGAATTATTGTTCCCGAATACAAAAAAATAATGCTTTTGTAATACTTTTTTAATGTTTAGGTGTTATACTGATTCTGAATATATGTCGGAGGGAAATGCCAAATGAAAACAAAAACCCGAAAAAAGAACAAAAAGAAACGCTTCGGCTTTTTCAATTTTATATTTTTAATGCTTGCCTGCCTCGTCGGCGCGGGGATAATCGCCGTCAGCGCGGTGTGCATATTCACCGAGCCGATCGACGCCGAATCCTTAAGCATCAAGATGACCTCGGTGCTTTACTATGAGGATGGGGACGGCAAAGAGGTGACGCTTCAGAACCTGTATGACGACGAGAACCGGACCTGGGTCGATTTTGACAAGATCCCGCTCGATATGAAAAACGCCTTCGTCGCCATCGAGGACGAGCGATTTTTCACGCATCCCGGGTTTGACATAAAGAGAACCGCGGCGGCGACCTTGAACTCCGCGATCAGAATTTTCGATAAGAACCGTTCGGTATACGGCGGAAGCACGATCACCCAGCAGCTTGTAAAAAACTTAACGGGTGAAGATAAAAGGAGCGTTTTGAGAAAGCTCCAGGAGATATACAGGGCGGTGCGCCTTGAGGGCGACCTTTCCAAAAATGAAATTTTGGAGCTTTACTTAAACACGATATACTTAAGCCAGAACTGTAACGGCGTTGCGACCGCGTCGAGGGTCTATTTCGGGAAGGATGTGTCGGAGCTTTCGCTTGCCGAGTGCGCGTCCATCGCCGGGATAACGCAGTACCCTTCAAAGTACGACCCCTATATAAACCCCGAGGCGAACAAGGAAAAGCAGATGGTCGTGCTCGGAAAAATGAAGGAGCTTGGAATGATCTCGGAGGCGGAATATAAAGAGGCGGCAGAAGAAAAGCTTGACTTTCACAGGGATGAGGGAACGAGCAACAGTGTGTATTCTTACTTTGTGGACACCGTGATCTCCTCCGTTTCTAAGGACATTGTCAATAAATACGGATATTCCGAGGCGATGGCACAGCAGATGATCTATACCGGCGGCCTTAAGATCAAGTGTACGATCGACCCCGAAATTCAGAAGACCTTGGAATCAGTATATACCGACGAGTCAAATTACGTTACAAAGAACGGCGAGATGATGCAGTCCGCGATGGTCATAATCGAACATTCGACGGGCGAGATCAAGGCAGTCGTCGGCGGAATGGGCGAAAAGAAGGGCTCGCTCATCTTCAACCACGCGACGGCGCTCCGCCAGCCGGGTTCGACGATAAAGCCCATCGCTGTGTACGCTCCGGCGCTTGAATACGGCGTTATAAAGTCCGGCTCTGTATTGGAGGATGTGCCGACGACCTTCACCCTTTCGGACGGGAGCACATGGACGCCCAGAAACTCAAACGGAAGATTCTCGGGCGCAGTCTCTGTCAAAACGGCGATCGCGCGCTCGCTCAACATTCCCGCGGCGCGGACGCTTGATAAAATGGGAATCGACACGTCGTTTGACTTCCTTGAAAATAACCTCGGCATAACCTCGCTTGTGGAAAGGCGCGAGACGGAGGCCGGCATCGTTTCGGACAAGGCGCTTGCCGCGCTCTCGCTCGGCGGTCTGACGGACGGTATCTCTCCTTTGGAGCTTGCCGGCGCATATGCCGCGATAGCGAACGACGGAAAATACATTGAGCCGCACACCTACACGGAGATTCGCGACTATAACGGGGAACTGCTCTTTGCCGCACGTCCCGAGACTCACCGCGCGATGAAGACGACGACCTCGATAATTATGACGGATATGCTCCGCGCAGTAGTACGCTATGGAACGGGAACGGGAGCGGCTTTCTCCGGCGTTGAGCTTGCCGGAAAGACAGGAACGACCACCAACGACCACGACCGCTGGTTCGCCGGCTACACCCCGTCCTACACGGCGGTGACCTGGGTCGGCTATGATATTCCGACAGCGATAAACGTTCCAGGGAACCCGGCCGTTCCGCTCTGGAAATCGGTCATGAGCAAGATAAATTATGAGGATCAGCCAAAGAGCTTCCGCGAGGTGCTCTCCTATGACGATATGAGCTACAGGAGCGTGTGCTCCGTGAGCGGCCTTGCCGCGACGGACATCTGCCGCGAGGCCGGAACTGTCTACTCTCAGCTCGTGGAAAAAGACGCGCCGGCCTTGGGAAAATGCAATGAGTCTTACCACGAAAAGAAGGAGGACGAAGAGGGCGAAAGCACCGAAACAACCGAAAAGCCCAAAGATAACGGTAACACGCAAACCCCGGCAAACCATGGGCAGACCGCGCCTTCACACAACCCCGAGCCTTCGGGAAAACAGGATAATTCAACCAAATACGGGGCAGATGAAGTAGAATAAGAAGACTTGCAATTTCAAGAAATTTGTGGTAATATAGGAAATGACTATAAAGAAACCGCCGTAGAGGTCTTATCGGCGGTTTCTTTACTCAGAAGGAGAAAAATATGAAAAAATTGATACTGCCGGCAGTTCTGGCGCTTTCGCTTATCACGGGCTCCGCCGCGGCGGACGTTCGGGTATATGTCAACGGCGTCCGTATCGACGAGGAAACGATCCTGACCGACGGGAGGACTTATATTCCGCTCCGCGCGGTGTCCGAGGCGCTCGGCGCCGAGGTCGGCTGGGACGATGCGTCAAAAAGTGCATTTATCACATTTTCGGAGGATGACGCAGTCTCAAAAATCGTTGAAAACGTCAGCCCTTCGGTAGTCGCCGTGATCGGAAATTACATTTCGGGCTCGGAGTCCTCGAAATTCAACAATCCCACGGCGCACGGTACGGGCGTTATTTATAAAAGCGACGGGCATATTTTGACGAATGCCCATGTTGTTGCCGGGATAACGAACCTCACCGTCGTTCTGGCGAACGGAGAGAGCCTTCCGGCACGCGTTCTTTATTCTGACGAGGTGGCGGATCTTGCCGTAATAAAGGTCGATAGGGTCGGCCTCACCCCGGTTGCGATGGCGGACGGGAGCAAGGTCTTTTCCGGGCAGACGGCGATCGCGATCGGCACGCCGATCTCGCTTTCGATGCGAAACACCGTGACAAAGGGAATAGTCTCGGGCACGGGCGTTGCGCTCGGCGATTCATATTACAAGCTTTTGCAGACCGATACCACGATAAATCCGGGAAATTCCGGCGGTCCGCTCCTTAATATAAGAGGCGAGCTGATTGGTATCACGTCGAGCAAATACGTCGGCGTCGGGATCGAGAATATGTCGTTTGCGATACCGGTCGACACGGTGCGCTATGCTGTAAGCCAGTTTGAGAAAAACGGAAAAATCGTCCGCGCCGATCTTAAGATGACGCTTGAACAGTCCTGGGAGGCAAAGATCGGCCTTCCGACGGAAAAGGGGCTCACGGTCAAGTCGTCCCGTCAGGAAAATATCGCGCCGGGAAGCGTGATAACCGAGGTCAATAAGATCAGGGTGCACTCGACGGCGGATCTTAACGAGGCGCTCAAAAATACATATTCCGGCGGCTCGATCGAGGTGAAATTTACACTTGACGGGCAGGAGCAGACAGTCTATATAAATTAAAAGGAGAAGAAAATGAAAAGGATTTTATTTCAGGGCGATTCGATTACGGACGCAGGAAGGGACAGAGCAAACGATTTTTTTCGCGGAAACGGGTATCCGACGATTGTTTCCGGGCGCTTGGGGTGCGACCTTCCGAACGAATATGAGTTTTTGAACCGCGGAATAAGCGGCAACCGCGTTATAGACCTTCTTGCAAGGGTGAAACGCGACGCTGTCAATCTTTCCCCGGATATTATAAGCATTCTCATCGGAATAAACGACGTTTGGCATGAGGTGAGCGAGCGTAACGGCGTTTCAACCGAAAAATATGAGACCTATTATAATATGTATGTCAGGGAGTTAAGAGAGGCAAACCCGGATATTAAAATTATGATTTTGGAGCCTTTTGTTCTGAAGGGCGTGGCAACGGAAGAAAAGTGGGACACTTTCAGGAGTGACACCGAGGAAAAGGCGAAGGCGGCAAAAAGAGTCGCGTCCGATAACGGGCTTACTTTCGTTCCGCTAATGGACAGGTTTGATGCTCTGGCAAAAAAAGCGCCCGCATCCTACTGGCTGATGGACGGGGTGCACCCCACCGCGGCGGGTCACACCGTAATCGCGGACGAGTGGATCAGAGCATTTAAGGAACTTAAATAAAATTAAGGAGAAGAAAATGAATAAATTAAAAAAATTAACCGCACTTATTTTAGTAATGGCGCTAATCTCGTCGTTTTCCGCATTCGCAGAGGATAAAGACGTTGAGATAAGCTTTAAGGTCGGTGAGTCGCAGCTTTTGGTCAACGGCAACGCGTTAACGGTTGAAACGCCGTATGTTGCCGGCGAAGGAGTGACGCTTGTGCCCCTTCGCGTTATCACCGAAGCGTTCGGAGCCGAGGTCACCTGGGACGGGGAGACAAAGAGCATTGCGTTAAAATATCCCGGGGTCGACATTCTGCTCACTATCGGAAGCAAAATAGCTGAGGTCAACAAAAAAGCGGAGACGCTTTTGGAGGCTCCGGCACTGTCTGAGTCCGGAGTTACGATGGTTCCGCTCCGCTTTATAAGCGAGACCTTCGGAGCTGAGGTGTCTTATGACGATAAGACGAGTGCAATAAAAGTCACGCTCAGGAAAAAGACCGACGGGGGAAAGACCGTTGCCGGCGCGGTGACCGAGGACTTTATCGGCGACAGCTACTACGGCTGGACGATCGAAAACCCCAAGGATATGACAATGACGGACAGAAACTTTGACGGTTCGTATACCGAGTTTTCAAAGGATGATAACAACGGGTTCTATATTTCGCTTGACATTATCCCCGAGGACTTTTCGTTTGATCAGTATTTTGCTGAGGTAAAGAACGATTTTTCCGGTACTACGCTTGTTAAGGCTGACAAGGGCGAGTCGGACGGTGTCCGCACAATGCATTTTCAGGGAAGAAGCAAGGAGGCGTTTGAAGACAACCTCTTCTTTGTTACCGATAAATACATTTATGAGGTTTACGGTTGCTTCGAAAACGGCAACGAGGAGATTAAAAATGAGGGGATCAGACTCTGCGAAACATTTAAGCTTTCCTTCTCGAAGGATGGTACGTATGACCTCTCGACAGTCGTTGACGGGATGCGGACGTTCAAGTCCGACCTGATCGCGCTTGAAATGAACATTCCGGCAAATTACTACCTTCTTAACGAGGACGAGAGCATCAATTCATTCAGATTTGTGAAAAATTCCGGCGGGTCATATATACATATCGCAGTTACTTCCAAGTCTGACGCAAAAAGCGCTTCCGAGCTTGCCGAAAAGGACAGAAAGCTGAACAGTGAGGTTATGAACGAGGCGCTTGTTACAACAAGCGAAATTTCGGAGTGTGAATACGCCGGAATTTCGGGCAGCTTCTACACACAGACAATTAAAGGAAGTCTTAAAAGTGACGGCATTATTAAAGACGTGTTCTTTGATAACGGAGACTATGTTTATAACATCAGTGTGATGTTTAATACCGAAGAAGACAAAAACGACGAAGAGCTTATGGAAAAGATACTGTCATCGGTTAAGGTTAAGACGCCAGATTCCTCCAGGATCGGAACTGTTTTAAGAAACGATTTGAACAGGGACGATGTGCGGACAGTGAAGAACACAAACTATACCTTCAAGCTTCCGATGTCGTTTGAAGAAATCACCTCTTCGGCAACGTCGGGGACATATATCGATCAGCAGACGGGAATTGCAATAAACTATACACAGGAGTATACGGATGTTACGACGAAGAAGAGCGATGTCAAGAATTTGGTATCCGAACTTGAAAAGAGAAACAGACAGAAAAAAGAAGAGATCGTAAGGTCATCATCAGACACAATATTGAATACAAGGCTTTACACTTATTATGTGTATAAGAGCGTTTCGGAAAAAGACGCTTCTTATGTGGCGGTTTATTTGAAACTCAACCAGAACTCAATAGATATTATTACTATCTTATATCCCGAACTTGCATATTCAAAGGCCAACATTCAGATGATGGAAACGGCACTCGGAACAATTGAGGTAAAATAACAAAAAGCCCCGTGCTTAAAGCACGGGACTTTTTTCAGTCTAAAATATTTATCACGGGAACAGAGTTCTCTTCAGCATAAAGAATAGTGTTCTTCGTGCCGGAGGGAATGCCAGAATAGCCGGCGATGACGAGCGAGGAGCGGTTCACCATCCAGCGGTTTCTCACCTGGTAGCACCAGGAAAAATACCTGTCGCTGACGGTGTGGACCTTGTCCGCCGAGGAAATTATCCTTTCATACTCCGCCTTTTCACGAAAGCTCCGGCTCTTTTCAAAGCCGGGGTGCGGAACGGCACATATCAGCCTTATATCCGGGCGCTTTTCCTTAAGGGCGAGAACCGCCTCGGCGGCCCAGATGTCAAATCCTCTTGCCATCCCGGAAATAAAGGAAATGTAGCCCTTCTCCGCGGCCTTACCGATTTCCTCCGCCAGCCGCGCGCGGACAGCGCTCTCGGGCGCGGTGAGCTTTTCCGGCCTGTGACCGGTGAAACAACATGTATGCTTTATAAGATCCGTTGCCATAAGTGATTCTCCTTTTCGGAAGATATTACCGTTATTTTACCACATAATTTTCGCCGTTTCAAGTACGAGATTTTAAAAAATCGGCATATTTTAGTCAAAATTGTGCAATAAAAGGTCAATGTAGTAGTAGAAATTATTTCGGATATGTATTATAATAGGCGTATCAGGTGATATAAAAGCTTTTATATCAATTAAGGAGGAGATATTTATGAAATTAGGAGTTATGAACCCCGTACTTGCAAGCTACGGCTTTGAGGACGCACTTTCTTATCTTCATTCGCTCGGCGTTCAGTGCATCGAGATCGGCGCCGGAGGCTACCCCGGAAACGCACATTTAAAGCCTGAAGAGCTCATAGGAAAGCCCGACAAGATCAAGGCTTATAAGGATCTTCTGGCAAAATATGAAATTGAAATTTCCGCGATCAGCTGTCACGGAAACCCCTTGCACCCGAACAAGGAGCTTGCTGAGAGCTGGCACAATCAGTTCAAGAACGCGATACTCGTTGCCGAAGAGCTCGGAGTTGACACGGTTGTCGGCTTTTCCGGTTGCCCCGGCGACTGCGAGGAGTCCAAAAATCCCAACTGGGTAACCTGCGCATGGCCCAACGAGTACGGCGATATATTAAAGTGGCAGTGGGAGGAGAAGATAATCCCCTACTGGAAGGATATGGCCGAGTTCGCGAAGGCTCATTCCATCAAGAAGATCGCATTTGAAATGCACCCCGGCTTTGCCGTATACAACCCCGAAACGCTCCTGAAATTGAGAAACGCGGTGGGCGATATTATCGGCGCAAACTTTGACCCGAGCCATCTTTTCTGGCAGGGAATCGATCCGGCCGCGGCAATCAAATACTTAAAGGGCGCTATCTATCACTTCCACGCGAAGGACACCGCGATCGACAAGAGAAACACCGAGATTAACGGTGTGCTCGACACTAAGAGCTACACCGATCTTTCAAACCGTTCGTGGAGCTTCCGCACCATCGGCTACGGCCACGGGAAAGAGGTTTGGAACAACATAATAAGCGCGCTTAAGCTCGTCGGCTATGACGGTGCGATCAGCATCGAGCATGAGGACGCGCTGATGTCGAGCACTGAGGGTCTTGAAAAGGCGGTTGCCTTCTTGAAGGACGTGCTCATTTACGAAAATCCCGGAAATATGTGGTGGGTATAACCGCATTCAAACGAAAGGAATTGATTTTTTATGCTGCATAAGGTTGCGTCGATCGGATTCGGCGGTATGGCGACACATCACTTCAATCAGTCCAAATGCCTGGATATGATCGAGCTTAAGGGAATCTACGATATCGATCCCAAGAGGCAGGAGGCCGCGAGAAATTACGGACTTTACATATATTCTTCCGCTGAGGAGATATATTCCGATCCTGAGGTCGACATCGTGCTCGTTGCCGTTCCGAACGATCTTCATAAGGCGTACTGTATAGAAGCGCTCCGTCACGGCAAGAACGTGCTCTGCGAAAAGCCGGTTACGATGAACTCAAAAGATCTTGAGGACATTATGGCTGTCGCGAAGGAGACGGGCATGGTATTCACGGTTGACCAGAACAGGCGCGTGAACAAGGATTTCGTGCTGATGAAGAGAAGCGTTGAGGCGGGCCTTCTGGGCGACGTTTATGTTATCGAGTCGCGTGTTGAAGGCTCGCGCGGAGTTCCGGCCGGCTGGCGCACGACAAAGGCACAGGGCGGCGGTATGATGCTTGACTGGGGCGTTCACCTGATCGATCAGATCATGTATATGTATCCGGACGCGAAGGTCACCAACGTTTTCTGCAAGATGTATGAGATACATTATGACGTTGACGATAACTTCAGAATGACGATGACGCTCTCCAACGGCATTACTGCTCATATCGAGGTTTCGACTAACAACTTTATAAAGCACCCCAGATGGTACGTTTTGGGAACGGACGGAACGCTTCAGATCGACGACTGGGATTCGGAGGGCAGGATCGTCCGCTGCAAGTCGCGTGAGGACACGTGGGGAGCGGAGATTGCCAAAAACAAGGTCGGCCCTTCAAAGACGATGGCGCCCCGTTCGCCCGAGAGCGTTGAAGAGATTCCGATACACGCACCGACGGACGTTGAGGACAACTTGAATCCGACATATTATCAGCTGGTGGACGCGATCGAGGGCAAGGCGGAGCTTACGATAAAGCCCGAGCAGGCGTTAAGAGTTATGCGCGTCATGGAGGCGGCGTTTAGATCCTCCGAGACCGGCGAAGCGATTAAGACAGAGATATAATCAAAAAGACAGCGGCATATGCCGCTGTCTTTTAAATTTTTCTTGCAAATTGGGAGAATTTATAGTATAATAAAATAGTATGATTGCGGAAAGGAGCCTTTTATATGTACACAGGCGATAAAAAATACGATCCGACCGTGCTGGACAATGACGAGTCGGAGGAGAGGCTCCGCCACGAAGAGGAGATGCAGGAGGCGTTAAAAAGGCTGTCCGACAGGTCTGCAAGGAAGAGAAGAAGTTTTCTTGCGGCGGCCTTTGGTGTTTTGGTCGGGCTTTTATACATTCTTTGGATAACGCTCGGCCCGGGCATTATGCTTAATGACGGGAAAAGCCTTTATGAGGCGTATATCTCGCTTGCCGGAACATCTGGCGCGATGTATGCCGTGCTGGACTTTGCGCCGCCTGTCGTTCTGGCTGCGGCTTTGGCGCTCTTTACCGCAAGGAAAGAGCGCGGCAAATTCTATTTCGTGGTCACCGCAATTTTGACAACTGCGATAGTCGTCGCCGTGTTCATGCTCTATATGAGTATGATGGCGGGCGCTTAAAGGAGGAATTTAATTGGCAAAGGTAAAAATAATTTGTGACAGCGCGGCGGACATTCCGCGCGCTGACGCGGAAAAGCTCAACATAAGGGTGCTTCCGCTCTGGTTCACATTTGACGGAGAGAACTATCTGCGCGACGGCGTGGATATGTCCAACCGCGAATTTTTCGACAAGATGAGGGCGGAAAAGATCGTTCCCAAAACGTCGCAGATCACGGCGGACGAATGGGAGAAGGCGATAAGGGAGGAAATGGACTCCTACGATTCAGTCGTCTGCTTCACGATGAGCTCCGCGGCGAGCGGAACATGCCAGTCGGCAAACATTGCGAAAAACGAGATATTATCAGGCGAGCCCGATCGCGACATCACGGTCATTGACTCGATGATGCTCAGCTTCCCCTACGGACTTGCCGTTATGTTTGCGGCCGAGAAGGCGCTCCTTGGCGAGGATCGCGACGCTGTGATAGCCGAATTTAAAAGAGTGTCCGAAAAGGTGGAATATTTCTTCCTTGTCGAGGATCTTACCTATCTTAAAAAAGGCGGAAGAATAAATATGGCGACGCTTGCGATCGCAAATATAATGGACATTAAGCCGGTTTTGACCGTGCGCGACGGGCTTGTCGTAAGCTGTGACAAGATAAGGGGCGGCAAAAAGCTCTACGATAAGTTTATGCAGATGTATAAGGACAAAGGCCACATCTTAACCGGAAAGGACATATATATCGACCATTCGCTGACGGATGAAAAGCTCGCGGAATTTACCGCCGCGGCGGAAAGAGCGTTCGAGCCTTCGTCGGTCAAAACGGCCGAGCTCGGCGCGACGATCGGGTCCCACGCGGGGCCCGGGCTTTCGGCTGTCATGTATATAAAAGATTGACAAAAAGCTAACATACCCAAGTTAAAGTTATATGAATAATTTAGCTTGCAAAAAAGGAAAATATTTAGTATAATTGTATATGTGAAAAATTAATCATGAGGTGATTATATGAATAAAAAAACTGTAAAGGACATTGATGTTAAAGGAAAAAGAGTGCTCGTAAGATGCGACTTTAACGTGCCGCTCAAAGACGGATCAATCACCGACGATAAGAGAATTGTCGGCGCTCTTCCCACAATAAAGTACCTTCTTTCCGAGGGCGCAAAGGTCATCCTTTGTTCTCATATGGGCAAGCCCCATGCCGTTTTGACAGAAGGCTTCGGACTTAACAAGAAGGAGAAGGCAAAGGTTGAGGCTCTTCCCGAGGATGAGAGAGAGACCGCGAAAGCCCAGATGCTTAAAAAGGCCGCTGAAGAGGATCCCAAGAAGTTCACCTTAAAGCCCGTTGCGGACAGACTCAACGAGTATTTGGACGGCAAGGTTACATTCGCGACCGATATTATCGGGCCCGATGCGAAGGCTAAGGCTGCCGCATTAAAAGATGGCGAGGCACTTTTGCTTGAGAACGTTCGTTTTGACGCAAGAGAGACAAAGAACGATCCCGCATTCGCAAAGGAGCTTGCTTCCTATGCCGATGTTTTCGTAAACGACGCTTTCGGAACGGCTCACAGAGCGCATGCTTCGACTGCCGGTGTGACGGCATACATTCCCGGCGTTTCCGGCTTCCTTATTGAAAAAGAGCTCACCGTTATGGGCGAAGCGCTTGAAAATCCGGCTCGTCCCTTCGTTGCTATCTTAGGCGGCGCAAAGGTATCGGACAAGATCGGAGTTATCGAGAACCTTATCGATAAGGTTGACACGCTCATCATCGGCGGAGGTATGGCATATACCTTCTTCAAGGCAATCGGCAATTCCGTAGGAACCTCCATCTGCGAGGACGATAAGATCGATCTTGCAAAGGAGCTTATGGCAAAGGCAAGAGCAAAGGGCGTTGACTTCTTAATTCCCGTAGATAACGTTATCGGCAGAGAGTATAAAGAGGACACGACCTTTATGAGAATATATTCAGACTCCATTCCGGACGGATGGATGGGTCTTGACATCGGATCAACAACTCAGGAGCTTTATGCGAAGACCATCAAGGGCGCAGGCACTGTTATCTGGAACGGACCTATGGGCGTTTCGGAGTGGGACAACTTCGCGGCAGGAACTGAGGCTGTTGCACACGCTATCGCAGAGAGCGGAGCTATCTCCATCATCGGCGGCGGCGACTCTGCGGCGGCTGTAAAGAAGCTTGGATATGCGGATAAGATGACTCACATCTCCACAGGCGGCGGCGCATCGCTTGAATTTTTAGAGGGCAAGGTTCTTCCAGGAATCGCATGCCTTGAAGATAAATAAGAAAGGTCGTAATTATAATGAGAAAGATACTTGCAGCCGGCAACTGGAAAATGAACAAAACAGCTTCCGAGGCTTCGGAATTTATCAAAGAGCTCACCGAGAGCGTTAAGGGCGCAAAGAACGACGTTCTGATCTGCGTTCCCTTCACAAATCTTGAAACAGCGGTTCGTCTGACAGAGGGCACGAACGTTAAGGTCGGCGCTCAGAATATGGACTATCACGATTCCGGCGCTTACACAGGCGAGGTTTCGGCGGATATGCTTCTTGACGCGGGCGTTAAATATGTCGTTATCGGCCACAGCGAGAGAAGAGAATATTATAACGAGACAGATAAGACCGTTAACTTAAAGGTTTTAAAGGCGCTTGAAAAGGGCATCACCCCCGTTCTTTGCTGCGGCGAAAGCTTAGAGCAGAGAGAGGGCGGCATCACTTTTGACTGGGTGAGAATGCAGATCAAGCTTGCACTTGCCGGCGTTGAGGACGTTACAAAGGTAGTCATCGCATATGAGCCTATCTGGGCTATCGGCACAGGCAAGACGGCGACGAGCGAGCAGGCAGAAGAAGTTTGCGGCGCAATCAGAGAGTGCGTTGCATCGCTCTACGGCAAGGACGCGGCAGAGAACACCACGATCCTTTACGGCGGAAGCGTTAACGCAAAAAACGCGGCAGAACTTTTTGCAATGGAGAATATCGACGGCGGACTTGTCGGCGGCGCAAGCCTTAAGACGGCTGATTTCACCGTAATCGCTAACGCGTAAAAATCAATGGGCTGTGAATGAGGCTTTCACAGCCCATATCTTATGATTGAGCATTACAGAAAGGAAGAAAAATTATGAAAAGACCCGTTGCACTCATAATAATGGACGGTTTCGGTATCAATAAAAACAAAGAAGGCAACGCGATTGCCGCGGCAAAAACACCCTATCTTGATAAGCTTTTTCAGACCTGCCCCCACACCCAGATCGGGGCAAGCGGAATGGACGTCGGACTGCCGGACGGGCAGATGGGCAATTCCGAGGTCGGCCACACCAATATCGGCGCCGGCAGAGTCGTTTATCAGGAGCTCACGAGAATCACAAAGTCGATCTCGGACGGCGATTTTTTCACTAACGAGGCGCTCATGGGCGCGGTTGATAACTGCAAGAAGAATGACAGCGCGCTTCACCTTATCGGCCTTTTGTCCTCCGGTGGCGTGCACAGCCACATCGAGCACTTAAAGGGGCTCATCGATATGGCGAAAAAAGAAGGCCTTACGAAGGTTTTCGTTCACTGCATTATGGACGGACGTGACGTTTCGCCCACATCGGGAACGGAATTTTTGGCGGAGCTTTCCGAAAAGCTTAAAAAGACCGGCGTCGGCGAGATCGCGACGGTTGTCGGCAGATACTATGCGATGGACCGTGACACCAACTGGGACAGAGTGAAAAAGGCGTACGACGCGTTCGTTCTTTCCGAGGGTGACAAAGAAGAGGATATTATCGCGGCTGTTAAAAAGTCCTACGAGACGAAGGACGAGAACGGCGCGCTTTTGACAGATGAATTCATCCGCCCGATCGTTGCCGTTAAAAACGGCGCGCCTGTCGGCCATATCGGCGAGAACGACTCTGTTGTATTTTTCAATTTCAGACCCGACAGAGCGCGTGAGATCACAAGAACGCTTGTCGATCCTGACTTTACCGGTTTTGAGAGAAAGCTTTTCCCGCTTTACTATGTCTGCATGACGCAGTATGATAAGACGATGCCGAACGTGCATGTTGCGTTCAAGCCCGAATCGCTTAAAAACACATTCGGCGAATACATTTCGGCAAAGGGCTTAAAGCAGTTAAGAATCGCGGAGACAGAGAAGTATGCGCATGTAACATTCTTTTTCAACGGCGGTATCGAGAAGGAGTATGAGGGCGAGGACAGGGCGCTCATTCCTTCGCCCAAGGTTGCAACCTATGACTTAAAGCCTTCGATGAGCGCACGCGAGGTTTGCGCCGAGGCGTTGTCGCGCATTGAGTCCGATAAGTACGACGCGATCATATTAAACTATGCAAACTGCGACATGGTCGGCCACACCGGCGTTTTCGAGGCGGCGGTCGAGGCTGTCGAGACGGTGGACGAGTGCGTCGGCAAGGTGGTTGACGCGGTGCTTTCAAAGGGCGGCGTTGCACTCATCACCGCAGACCACGGAAACGCGGATATGATGGTCGATCCCGAGACGGGCGGCCCCTTCACCGCTCATACGACGAACCCCGTTCCTTTCATCATTGTGGGAGACGGCGAGCATAAGATGAGAGAGGGCGGAAGACTTTCCGACATCGCACCCACGATGCTCCGCATCTTAGGGCTTGACCAGCCTGCTGAAATGACGGGCGAGTGCCTATTTACAGAATAAAGCTTGACAGGCACATTTTAATACGATATAATGATGGCGAAGAGAGATGCAACGCATCTCTCTTTTTTGCACAAAAAGTACAATTAAAAGTTTATTTTATACATTGAATGAGGCCTGCTTCGGTGATATACTGAAATAAACTATAATTTTTTGCGGATAAAAGGCACGATAAAGCAATAAAGATGGAAAAAAATTAAAGAAAATGGCCTTGTAACGGCACAATTTATATATTATAATATTATTAGAGAGCAACAACTCAGGCTTGATAGGGCAAAAAGCCCGTTTTAATATATCGAAAGCAAAAAAGAGGAGGACAAAAAATATGAAAAAACTTGCGGCACTCATTTTGGCGTTATGCATGACTGTGCCTGTCTTTACGGCCTTCGCGGCAGACACGGCGCTCACCGTGTCCGGCGCGTCCGAGGGAGTGAAGACGGAGGGCGATATCAAGCTTAAGGCAGATGAGTACATAAAATTTTCTTCCGTTGACTTTGACAAGGTAAAGTCAGTCACCATAACTGGTGAGCCGAACTATACCTCTCACTGGAACGGAGACACGTTCGAGTTAAGGCTTGACGATAAAAACGGCAAGCTCATAGGTTATATCTATATGAGCCCGGACGGAGGAAATACTTTCTCTGTCAACGTTTCGGAGACAGGAACGCACGACCTTTACGTTGGCTCTGTCTACGGCGTTGCCGGGTCGACGGCAATTAAAAAGGTCTCCGTTTCCGACACGGCGGTGCCGGAAAAAGAGGCATATGTTCCCGTGCCCGACTCGGCACTTCGCGACAGCTATTCAGACACATGGGCGGCGACGAGCGGACTCGGAAGGCACGTTGCAGACTATGCCGAGGTCGGGCCGGTTAAAGAGGGTAAGGCGGTCGGCCTTTTCTACTGGAACTGGAACACCGACGAGGAGACGACGGTCAACATAATAAACAACACCGAATTTGAAAAGGAACACCCCGAGGCATATGCCGAGGACGCATATTTTAACGAGGCGTGGCCAAAGGGAAAGACGAACTATTTCCACAGCGAGCCGCTCTACGGCTACTATGCCGGCGACGATTACTGGGTATACAGGCGCGACGCGGAGCTTTTGGCTGACGTGGGGATAGACTTCCTCTTTTTAGACTACACCAACGGACGGGTAACGTTTAAGAAAAACTTAGAAGCGATGTTAAAGGCACTGCGCGACGCGAAGGAGTCCGGCGTTAACGTTCCGAAGATCGTTTTCACCTGCAACCTGACCTCCGGCGTGGCGGACACGAAGTATGCGCTTAAGGACCTTTACTTAACGCTTTATAAGGAGGGCAGATATTCAGACCTCTGGTACTATCACGAGGGCAAGCCCCTTATTCTGGCGCACGAGGAAAACCTGGATGTCGGGATGGACGCGAATGATCCGGCCGAGATCGCATTGTCTGACGAGATGTATGACTTTTTCACCTTCCGCGGAATCGAGAGCGACTGGCGACGCGAGATGACGCAGAAGGACAACAAGTGGTCGATCGCGGAAAAATTCCCCCAGCGCACATTCGGCGTGGATTCGGAGGGTAATCCCGAAACCGTTATCGCCGCGGCGGCGGAGAATAAGTCCGTCGAGACCGAGCGTTTAGCGCCGATGAGCAGTGCATATGTGAGAGGCAAGAACTACACCGAGACCTATGGGTTCGACTTAAGACCCGACGCATATCTTTATAACTACTGCTTTGAAGAGAAGATCGCCGGCGCACTCCGAACGGACGCGAAGATTCTTCTGATCTCCAGCTGGAACGAGTGGACGGCGGTAAGAAACGAGAACTATGCCGGCAGATTCAAAAACTCGTTTATCGACCATTTTGACGAGATCGGAACGCGTGACCTTGCGATTTCAAAAAACTCCAACCGCGATAACGGCTATATGTTAATGGCGGACGCGGTGAGAAAGTGGAAGGGCGTTCGCCCGGCACCGGCGGCAGGTAAAGAGACGACGATCGACTTGGAAAATCCAGACTCGTGGAACGCCGTAACGCCGGAGTTTGTGAGCGTTAAAGGCGTATATGATCGCGACTCGGTCGGCTATCTCAAAGTAAAATATGAAAACAAGACCGCGCGAAACAACATAAAAACCTCGAAGGCGGCGCGCGATAAGGACTATGTTTACTTTATGGCAAACACCGAAAAAGCACTCATCGGCGAGGGAACGGATAACTTCATGGTGCTCTATTTAGACTCCGACCGTAACCACGCGACGGGCTGGGAGGGATATGACTTCCGCGTTAGAAAGAGCGCTGTCGAAAAGTACATAAACGGCGCGTGGACAGCGTGCGGCACGGCCGAATATAAGGTTTCGGGCACGATGTATCAGTTGAAGATCGCAAAGAGCGTTTTGGAGATGGGCGACAAGACGGATATTGAGTTTAAGTGGGCCGACAATTCAGACGATTCGGATATTCTTAATTTCTATATAACCGGAATCGCCGCACCGTCGGGCAGATTCAACTATGTGTTTAAGGACTATGAGGACAAAACGACGACGGAGGCTGACCGCGCGCTTCTTAAGACGGCGACGGTCGTTAAGCCGGGAAGCAATAAGGCTGTGATAAACGGCGGCATCATGAACGTTTATGAGGCGAACACGGCATACGGCGTTCAGTATGCGGACGGAAACGTATATGTTCCGGCGACGATGTTAAACGACGCATTGGGCTATGGCACGACCAAGGTCATCTATGAGTCTGACAGACGGTTCTTAAAGATCGACACCGAGGAGCGTATGGTCTATACGACGGTCGATTCGACCTCTGCCGTTTCGGACGGAAAGGACATTTATCTTTCCGCACCGGTAAAGGAGATCGGCGGAGTCATCTATTTTCCCGTTTCGATGATGGGCGAGGCGTTCGGACTTGAAATATTGAACATGGGCAACGCCGTTGCATTCGGTAAAAATATTTCGCCCGACGCGGCATCACGCGCAGCAGAGCTTATATAAGGAGGGGCAAGAGATGAAAAGGTTATTAAGTATTTTACTTTCGGCAATTTTGTTTTTCGGAGTTTTCACATCGCTTGCGGCATCCGACGAGCTCTCAAAAGACGGGTGGACAATTACAGCGTCAAGCGCGAAAGATCCGGCAGAGCGCGCGATAGATTCCGACACGTCGACAATATGGCACTCAAACTATAAGGCGGAGGGGTCGACCATCACGGAGAAGGACAGCGCGCCCTACACTCTTGAGGTCACACTTCCCGACGTTGCGACCGTCTCGGGCTTCAGATATTACCCCAGAGAGGGCGGCTCGTCTTCCGGTATCGCGAAATCGGCGGAGCTTTACCTTTCGGCGGACGGGAAGAAATTTACAAAGGTCGGCGAAATAGTCTATTCGCAGGACGATTCAAACCGCAACGCGAGGGAAACCTTATTTTCAGGTAACGTTAAGATAAAGGCGTTCCGCTATGTGATAACGAACGCGGTAAACGGCTTCGGCACATGCGCCGAGCTTGCGCTCTTAAAGGAAAACAGCTCTCTTAAGATATCGGAAATAAAGGGCATTGGTCTTTTGGATGGCGAGGACAAAGCGCCCGAAAAAGACGGGGCAAAGACCGACGATAAGACGGCATCGCCGGCCGCGGCAGACGAGGCTGATAAAACGGGCTGGACAGTCACCGCTTCAAGCTCCAAGGTTCCGGCAGAACGCGCAATCGACTCGGATAAGAGCACGATTTGGCACTCCGGCTATGAAAACGAGGGAAGCACGATAACGAGCAAGGACGAAGCGCCCTATACTCTTGAGGTCACGCTCCCCAAGGCGGAGAGCTTTTCGGGATTCAGATATTACCCGAGACAGGACGGATCGGCCGCCGGCATCGTACAGGCGGCGGAGCTTCACCTCTCGGAGGACGGAAAGACCTTTATAAAGGTCGGCGAAATGACATATTCCGAGGAGCTTTCAAACCGCGGTGCGAGGGAGACGCTCTTTTCCGGCAACGTTAAGATAAAGGCGTTCCGCTATGTTATAACGAAGGGTCAGGCAGGCTTCGGCACCTGCGCCGAGCTCGCGCTCTTAAAGGAGAACAAGTCTCTTAAAGCGGTAGGTGTAAAGAACGTTACCTTAACGGTCGGCGAGACAAAGCCGACCGAGGAAAAGAAAGACGAGACCCAGACGGGGAGCGGAAAAGGCGCGTCAAGCTCCAACGCCGTTATAAGCGAAAATGCGTCGTTCGAGCCGGACGAGATCGTTCCGAACGAAAAGTGGATAATCGGCGCGTCCAGCGCGCTTTCGGGCGCGAATAATGCCGCGGCGGCATATGACGGCGACAAGGCGACCTTCTGGCACTCATACTACGAGGCGAAGGACGGAAACATAGTTTATAAGGACGCGCTTCCCATCACCTACACGGTGACATTCCCCGAGGCGACGGCCTCCTCCGGAATGCGCTATTACCCGAGAGCGGAGGGCTCGTCCGCATCCGGCATTATAAAGCGCGCGAGACTCTATGCGTCCGACGACGGGGAGACGTTTTACAAAATAACAGATGACTTTGAATTTCTATACGGCGTTTCAAGCTCGGCAAATTACAAAAGAACACCGGTCGACATCACATTCCCCAAGAACATCCGCGCAAAGGCGGTGCGCCTGGAGGTGACGGATTCCGTTTCAGGCTTCGCCGTTGCGTCCGAGATCACCGTGTTAAAGCCGGATTCGAAGCTTTCGACCTACACGGCAAAGGAATTTAACGACAAAAGCGATGAGCTTTCAATTCTTGCGATCGATAAGTCCAAGGTCAAAGTCACCGCGTCCAGCGAACAGCCTTATCCTTTCGAGAACGCGAACGACCTTGACTTAACGGCGGTAAAGACCATTGACTCAAACATTTACAACACCTGGCACACACAGTACAGAAACGAGGACGGCTCGACCGCCGGATTCGACAAAACCGTGATGCCGGCCTATCTTTCATATGATTTTGGCACGGAATATGAGATAAGCGCGGTAAGCTATATTCCGCGAGGCGGCGGATTTTTGGGCACTCACTGGGTCGAGTTTTCGGTAAGCACGTCAAACGACGGTGAGAACTTCACCGTGGCGGACACATTTACCGTCCCGTTAGTGAAATATCTCTCGTTCGCAAGAGAGATGTTCTATCTTTCAAAGCCCGTCAAGGCAAGGTACTTAAAGATCGACATCACCTCCACCATCGGTGACGACGGTAAGATCATAAATAAGCACGCCGGAGCGAGCGAGGTCGACTTTTACGAGACCCCGAACGCGAAAAAAACAAGAGAGACCGCCAACGCAGAGCGCTACACCTTAAGGATCGGTGAAAACAAGATAGGCGTTTTAAAGAGCGGAAATTCTTATGATAAAACGCTTGACTCTTCGCCCTTCATCGCCTCCGGCACGACGTTGATCCCCCTTCGCGGACTCTTTGAAGAAATGGGAGCGACCGTTTCGTGGGACGGCGAGGATAAAAAGATCACCGTTACCGCGTCTGACGGAAAGACTATGGTTTTCCAGGCAGAGAACACAAGAGTCTGGATCGGCGACGTGCGCTACGGAGTTTCGGTCGCGCCGAGAATAGTGAACGGCAGGACATACATTCCGCTTCGTTTCGTTTCGGAGCATATGGGCTATAAGGTTTCGTGGGACGGGGAGACCTCCACGGTAACGATCGAGGCTTAAAGCTTAAAAAGAGGACCTTAAAAAAGTCCTCTTTTTTTCTTGACATCGATTTCAATACGGAGTATAATTTCATAAAAAGGAGGCAGATTTGATGAAGAAATTACTAATAGCAACGCTTGCCGCGGCGATGTTTTTTTCGCTCTCGGCATGCACGGATAAAACGGAGGGTAAAGAAGACGGGGCCGGCGATCCGTCCGCAGCGACGGAGACCGGGAACACGGGAGAAACTCAGAACAGCACAGATGAAATGTTTTCCGATGTTGACGTTGACTCGCTCCCTGAAAAAGAGTCCGGCAAAAAGACGGTCGATGAGAGCTTTTCCAAGCTTTCCGACAAGCTCGTCGCCGGCCACTCGGACGATAATTTTACCATGGTTTTAACATTTTATTTTGAGGACGGCAAGGCTGTCGGCGGATTTGTCGAGGGCACATATAAAAACGTCGCCCAGGCAAAAACGGTCTATGACAGCTACCTTAAAAACGCCGACTACTACGCGAATGTCAAGCGCGACGGCGGAACGATCACCTATACGCAGACCGAAAAGGGCTTTGAGGCCTATAAGGGATTAACGAAGGACGAGATAAAAAAATCCGTCGAAGAAAGCGGATTTGAGGTAACGGAGGAATAAAAATGAGACTTGTAACAAACACAGATAGCATTGCCGACTGGTTTGGCGACAAAGAAGCCGTAAAACTTATAAAAGATGCCGGATTTGACGCGGCGGATTATTCTATGTTCTGCTTAGGGAGCGACGCTTCGCCCCTTGCAAACGACGGGTGGGAGGATTATGTTAAGGACTTAAAGGCATATGCCGACAGCATCAAGTTCACATTTCGCCAGGGTCATTCGCCGTTCCCGTGCTATAACAGGGACGATATGGCGTATACCGAAAAAATCGTGCCGCGCGTTCGCCGCTCGGTCGAAATTGCCGGAATGCTCGGCATCGAAAACCTTGTTGTTCATCCGGTCGCTCCCACGCAGATGCCCTTGGGAGCCGATCTTAAAGAGTTTAATATGGAGTTCTACCGTTCACTTTTACCCCTGGCCGAAAAGTGGAACGTTAAGATATGCCTTGAAAATATGTGGGGGTACGACTCAAAGCGGGGCTACATAATCCCGAACGTCTGCTCTTTCGGGCGCGATCTTGCCGACTATCTTGACACGCTCGGCGATGAGCATTTCACCGTGTGCCTTGACCTGGGGCACTCGGGTCTTGTCGGCGAGGACGCAGCGGACGCTATTTACGCCCTCGGCGGCGAAAGGCTCGGCGCGCTCCATGTGCACGACAATGATTTTAAGCGCGATACGCATATCCTTCCCTATTACGGAAAGATGAACTGGAACGCTATAACAAAGGCACTTTCGGACGTCGGATACAAGGGCGATTTCACGTTTGAGGCGTTCACCTTCTTAAAGGATCTGCCGCACGATGAGGAAATAGTCCTCTCGGCACTTCGCTATATGCACGATATGGGCCGCTACTTAATCAAAAAAATTGAAGGATAGGAAAAAGCTTCTGCATTAGCCGGTTCGCGATAAGAGAGTATCGGTTTTACGTAAAAAGTACTGTAACCTTAAAGTTACAGTGCTTTTATCTTCGATTTATGCAAAGTAATGCGTAAAACTGCCATGGG
>ERZ779851.699-NODE-699-length-32859-cov-21.116480_pt1 | contig 32859 bp, 27 predicted proteins | sample MGYA00511094_ERZ779851 | MGnify/ENA primary metagenome ERZ779851 (study PRJEB29588, sample SAMEA2155512) | human gut metagenome | biome: human gut; feature: human-associated habitat; material: faeces | place: Denmark | collected 2008/2010 ...
TCAGAACGTCGTGAGACAGTTCGGTCCCTATCTGTCGTGGGCGCAGGATATTTGAGGAGAGCTGTCCTTAGTACGAGAGGACCGGGATGGACGCACCGCTGGTGCACCGGTTGTTACGCCAGTAGCACAGCCGGGCAGCTAAGTGCGGAACGGATAAACGCTGAAAGCATCTAAGCGTGAAGCCGCCTCCAAGATAAGATATCCCATGGCGTAAGCCAGTAAGACCCCTCATGGACTATGAGGTTGATAGGTTGCATGTGTAAGCGTGGTGACACGTTCAGCTTGGCAATACTAATAGGTCGAGGGCTTGACCATAGTTTCTTTAGTTCCTTCTTTCTCATCACTTTTCCTTATCACTCCTTTGTTCAGTTTTTAGGGTGCAAGCAAATGCACAGATTTAAGCCGTCTCTTTTGAGACGGCTTTTGTTATACCCGGAGCAAAACGCAGCCCCTCGGAGAATTCTCTCTGAGGGGCTTTGGTGTTATTTTATTTCTTCAACGGCGATCCATATTTCGCAGCTGTAGTTCGGGTCGGTCACATCCGCTGAGGGATAGACCTCCAGCTCAATGCCGTTTCCGTACTTATATGAGCTGCTCTGCGGGAAGAATTCGGTGCAGATCTTCTTATAGGTCTCCTTGAATGCTTCGGGCATCTTGCCTTTGCACTCAAAGACTGCGTAAGTGTGTGCCGGGATCTCAACGATATCGAAGCCCTCGTCTGTTACGGGGGCGCCGTTATATTCCGCGCCTATGCCGTAGGGGAAGCCTGAATTCGCCATCTCGTTACTGAAGCAGATGCCGAGAACGCCATGCAGTTTTTCAAAACTCGCATACTTGCTGATTTTCTCCATGCTGCCGTCGGTGCTGAGCTCCTGCCAAAATGCCGAGATATCGGCCGTTGCAGTGTCGCCCTGCGGCTTGTTGACCTGCTTCTTTTTGCATATCACCTTGAATGCGTCACGTTTCTCAATTCTGTAGTTCATAAGATTTCCTCCGTCTAAAATCAGTTTAACGGACAGACGGGAGAATGACCCCACAGCGCTGCCTGAGCGGGCCTGTGTCGGCGTCACACCGTGGAAACGGGTAAACGCTCGGCTGAAGCTCTCGGGCGTGTCATAGCCGTATTTGAGCGCAATGTCGATCACTTTTTCGTTGGTGCGCATCAGCTCGTCGGCGGCGAGAGAAAGACGGCGCATCCGGATATAGTCGCCGAGTGTGTAACCGCAGATTATACTGAATACCCGTTGAAAATGAAACGATGATGAGACAGCCTCCTTGGCCGCGGCGGCGTAGTCGATATCATCGGTGAGGTGCGCTTCAACATAGTCTATCGCCCGTTGAAGGCCTGTCATCCAGTCCATGAGATCTCTCCTTTTCTTTCCGTCTGATACGATTATAGCACCACGGCGGCGGTAGTTCTTGACATTATGTGCTTTCCGATGTCAGTATAACATATCCCATGGAAAAAGTCAGCAGCGGAAACAAAAAAGCTCTCTCGCTTTGCGTGAGCTGACCCAAACTGTGCGGATAGCTCAAGGAAATCCACCACGGTGTAATATGAAAAATTAAGCAACGAACTGACTTTGATGTCGGTTCGCTGCTTGAAAACTTAATATTGTGTCATAGGGTGCTCTTTTTGTACTGCCGCACAATTTTTTTCACTTCAGATTGCTTCATGGTGGTGTAATAAGGGTGGTTAACTTGTAGTTTACCAAACTGAAAGTTGTCTAATTAGATTTAAGATATTGGCTCAATTGACACAAAATATTTTTCTTATTCCCAAGATATAGAAATATATATAGGATGAATTTCGTTGCCATCTTTTGAATATTTCACATTTCCGAAAAAAGTTTCTTTTTCGCTATAGTGAGGTTTTGTCACTACACTTGCACTAAGATAAGAAAAGCCACAATCTTTTAAGCCGTTTAATATTCCGTCTTTGATTAACAATGCAATTTTCAATCTTTCTTCATTGGATGTTGTTTCAAATACGGGCCCATTAATTCCATAATCAAATGAATATGTCGGGTGATAACACCATCTGCCACTATACGTGTCTTTATATGGTTCAAATCTACCTACCAATACACTTGCAGCTGGAGGACCGTCATCAGAACCACTCGTAATACTAAGATATCCTGAGATATTTGTTTTTCCTTTCTGAGCTTCCATTGAACATAAATCTTTTATACGACAAATGCACTCATTTACTTTTTTATTAACTATGCGGGTTGCAATGTTTATTCGTTCCTGCTTAGAGTTAGAATTAGTACTTTTTTTCTTTAATTCGTCTGCAAATGCCATATTCATTTCTCCTCACAATAAATATTTTTTAACATAGAATCGATTGCATTGGTGCGATGTAAACTGGCTAATTAAAATCCGATTTGTTTCTCTAATTTTAAAGGATTATACCATACTATTTTGAATTTGTCTACCACTTACAATCGGTAACGGCCTTGCATGCAGCGACACATTGGAATGAACTTGATTCTCGTTACATCGCCGGTGAAGCTTATGGTACAAACATGCGGCTTGTGAACCGGAAGCCCTGTCCCTTTGACCGTTTTTTAGGATGATGCCTTTGCAGCAGTTTATCAACTTGCTGTCAATTGAGATGTTGAGTGTGATTGCACAGCTGCTATAGATCTTGATATACGGTTGACTCTCAAATGCGGTCGGTTTTGTTATGATCAGCTTTGAAGCATCCGTAGCCACAATCTTTTGTCCCGCAAAGCTGCATTATACGACCTGCGGTTGATGTTTACGGTGAGGTGCGCTTCAACATAGTCTATCGCTCGTTGAAGGCCTGTCATCCAGTCCATGAGATCTCTCCTTTTCTTTCCGTCTGATGAGATTATAGCACCACGGCGGCGGTATTTCTTGACATTATGTGCTTTTCTATGTCATTATAACATATCCCATGTAAAAAATTCAGCAGCGGAAACAAAAAAGCTCTCTCGCTTGGCGGCGGGAGAGCTTTCGGTATATATTACATTATATATATTTTGGTTTCAATCGGTTTGCCGCCCGAGAAGTAGACTCTCGGCACACGGCGGCTGATACGGCAGGGCAGCTCGTAATTGAATGAATTCGCCGCCTCGCTGACCTCCTCCATGGTGAGCGTTTTATCGCCCTGAGTGCCGACGAGCACGACATCGTCGCCGACGGAGCAATCAATGCCGCTGACATCGACCATGAATTGATCCATACAGACTCTGCCGAGGATAGGGGCGTATTGCCCGCCGATAATGACCCTGCCGATATTCGACAGGCAGCGGGGGTAGCCGTCCGCATAGCCGACGGGGACGGTGGCGACGACGGTGGGCTTCACGGTAGTGAAAGTGCCGCCGTATGAGATCTCCCTGCCCGCTTCAAGAGTCTTGATATGCGATATGCGGGCGTGCCAGCTCAAGGCGGGCTTCACGTCGATTATGTCGCGGCGCACCTCGGCCGACGGATACATCCCGTAGGTCAATATGCCCATGCGGCACATATCGAAATAGCGGTCGAAATTGATTATCCCGGCGCTGTTGTTCAGGTGCTTTATCGGTATATTGACTCCTCGCTCGGCGAGCATACGCATGAATCTGACGAATTCATCACGCTGGGCAACGGCCTTGGTCAGGTCGCTTTCGTCGGCGGTCGCAAAGTGTGAGAATATCCCCTCGGCAAAGAGTCCCGACAGCGCCGATATGCGGGCGCAGAGATCGGCGCTCTCCTCGGTCACGCGTAGGCCGATGCGGCTCATTCCTGTGTCGAGAGCGAAGTGGAAGGGCGCTGTTTTGCCCTGCTTTACCGCCTCGCTCGAGAGCGAGAGAGCGTCCTCAAGCGAGAATATCGGAATGCGTATGTCGTATTTGACCGCGGCGGCGTGATCCCATGGGAAAACTCTGCCGAGTACTATTATAGGAGTTTCAATTCCTGCTTTTTTAAGCTCAAGAGCCTCTTCGATGCACGCAACGCCGAAAAAATCGCATTTGCCGCTGAGAAAGCGGCCTATCTCAACCGCTCCATGGCCGTAGGCGTCCGCCTTTATGACCGCGAGTAGCTTAACGCCATCGGGCAGCTTGGCTCTAACGTTTTTATAGTTGTATTCGATTGCGTCGAGGTCTATCGCCGCATAAGTTCTGTGCCTTGTCATAATATCGCCTCTGCAAGGCTGACCGTCCTGATGCTGTTCTCGGCGAATGCCTTGTTCAGCGCCCTGACAAAGTCGAGCGCCTTCTTGCCGTCACCGTGGACGCAGACGGAGTGAGCCTCAATGTCTATATCTTCGCCGCTGTATGCGGTCACCTTGCCCTCTTTGATCATTCTGATGACCCTGCTTATCGCAAGGGATTCGTCGGTTATCATCGAGCCATCGAGAGTGCGCGCCCTGAGGGAGCCGTCCGCCTCATAGGCTCTGTCGGCGAATATCTCGCTGGCGTACCGCAGCCCTCGGCTTTTCGCAGCCTTAATCATCTCGGAATTTGCAAGCGCAAGCAAGATAAGCGACGGGTCGAAGTCTTTTATTGCGTCCGCAATTGCCGCGGCGAGGGCGGGATCCTTGGCGGCAGCGTTATACATTGCGCCGTGGGGCTTGACGTGCTGCATTTTAATGCCCTTTGCGACGGCAAAAGCCCCGAGGGCGCCGAGCTGATAAAGCGTGAAATCATATACCTGCTTCGGCGTGACGGTCATCTTTGTCCTGCCGAAATTCTCTCTGTCGGGGTAGCCCGGGTGAACGCCGAACGCAACGCCCGAGGCCCTGCAAAGATCAATCGTCTTATCCATGATCTCGCTGCCGCCGGCGTGGAAGCCGCAGGCGATATTTGCGCCCGTTATGAGCGGGATTATCTGAGCGTCGAAAGCGGCGCCCTCGCCGAGATCGGAATTTAAGTCTATCTTATACATTACTGTCACCTCAATATTTCAGCGCCGAATTCTTGACGTCGGTTATAAACATATGCCCGGGGGAGTGGGTTATGGCGATGGGCGGCTTCGATTGCATGACGGCGTTCTGCGGGGTAACTCCGCACGCCCAAAATACGGGCGTTTCACCCTCGTTTATCGTCACGCTGTCGCCGTAATCGGGTTTCATAATGTCCTTGATGCCTATCGCCTCGGGCGAACCTATATGTATCGGTGAGCCGTGGACTCTCGGCATTGCCGCTGTCACGTTGACCGCCTTGACCACCAGCTCGTCGGGGATCGGGCGCATGGAGACGACCATGTTGCCGTGGAATTTGCCCGCCGGGCTGAGTGCGATATTGGTGTTGAACATAGGCACGTTCCTGCCCTGCTCAATGTGGCGGACTGGGATATCCGCTTCAAGCAGCTCGCTCTCGAAGCTGAAGGAGCAGCCGATTAGGAAATAGACGAAATCCTCCTGCCAGAATGCGGAGATATCGGTCACCTCGCGCTCGAGCACGCCGTTTCGCCATATACGGTATTTTGGAATATCGCGGCAGATGTCGCCGCCGTCGGCCATCGTTCTGATAACTCTTGAGCCGACGTCACCGACCTCGAGGACGGGGCAGGGCTTGGGATTCCTCATGCAAAAGAGCAGGAAATCAAAGGCGTAGTCCTTGGGCAGGATGCAGAGATTCGCCTGAGCGTAGCCGCCGCACATACCCGAGGTCTGGTGAGTTATAACTCCGTCCCTTATCAGCGCCCTAACCTCTTTCGGACTCATGGTTGAAAGCTCCATAACCGTATACCTCCCGAATTATCTGAAAAGTTTATCAAAGAATTTTTTCTCCTTGGCGGCGAGCCGCTCCGCCTGCCTTACGCTTACCGCAGAGAAGCATAAGGTGTCAAACGGCTTCACCTGGGCGAGCAGCGGCAGGTCAACGCTGATGACCGTCGCGATCTTTGCGTAGCCGCCTGTCGTCTGATGGTCGGCGGCAAGGATTATCGGCATCCCCGACCGTGTTATCTGCACCGAGCCGAAAACAATTCCGTCGGAGATGATGTCCGTGCCGTTCTTGCCCTTTAAGGCAATGCCGCTAAGGCGCAGACCCATGCGGTCAAGCCCCGCCGTGGCGGTGTAATGCTGTCGCAGGAAGAGCGCTTTATCCGTCTCGGTGAACATATAGTCCTGCGGCCCCATTATAACTCTAAGTCTGATGCAGCCGCCGCCGAATTCCCTTACAGGTGCGGATTTACCCGCCTTTGCATGGCTTGAGGGCACGCCGACGGGCAGTATATCGCCCGCTCTCAGCTTCCTGCCCGCATAGCCGCCTATGCCGAGCTTCAGGTTGGTCGAGGCGCTGCCCATGACCTCGGGCACGGCGAAGCCGCCTGCAATCGCAAGGCAGCAGCGCATACCGCTCCTTGCGCCCCCCACGGTCAGTATATCGCCCGCAGAGGCTTTGTATGACCTGCTGCGCTCGATCGGCTTGCCGTTGAGCGTCGCGCCGAAATCTCCGCCGCAAAGGCAGAATATATGCTCGTCGGTGAAGCGCGCGGTTATCCCGAGCGCCGTCATTTCGATGACGGGCGAATTCGGCTCGTTGCCGCAAAGGGCGTTTGCGAGCTTCATGGAGTATTGATCCATTGCGCCGCTCTGGGTGAAGCCGTCCTTCATCACGCCGAACCTGCCGAGATCCTGCACGGTGGAGAGCATCCCGCCGTTTATTATCGAGAGCATGGCTTCGCCTCCTCTGCGGTGACTTTATATGTGCCTGCGGCAACCTCACGCTCAATGCGGTCGAATTCGCCGCCGTCGATGCTGTAGAATTTTATCCTGTCGCCCGCTTTATAGAGGATCGGCACGCTTCTCGAGGGGTCATAGACCTTGACAGGGGTTTTGCCGATTAGCTGCCAGCCACCGGGCGAAGCGATGGGGTAAATACCCGTCTGGCTGCCGCCGATGCCGACTGCGCCCGCGAAGATCTCAAGCCTCGGGGTGTCGAGCCTCGGCGTTGCAAGGCGCTCATCCATGCCGCCGAGATAGGCGAAGCCGGGCAGGAAGCCGAGCATATAGATAAGATACGGCTTTGCAGTGTGAAGGGCTATAACCTCGTCCCTCGTCAGCCCCGTGTGGGCGCAGACATTCGCCATGTCGGGCGAGAAACGCTCCTCGTAGCAGACGGGGATATGAAAGATGCGTGAAGCACCCTCGGAATTCGGGTCGATCCGATCTATCAGGCGGGCGAGCCGCTTTTTGAGTCTTGACGAGCGGATAACGGTGCAGTCATAAAGCACCGTGAGTGAATTAAAGGTCGGAATGACCTCGGTAACGCCGTCTGTTTTGGCGCTGTCGATAAGCCCGGCAAGCGAGGTCACGCAGCGGTTGATATCTTCTCTTATTTCATTTTCAAATCGGACTGTCAGCGCCATGTCTCCGCTTTGCAGAAATAAGTACTTCATTTTGTGAAAAATCCCTTTCTCAGCGTATTCTCAAACCACGCCTCGGTCTTATCCTCGACGGTCGGCGGGTATTCGATAAGAGCCTTCATCATTGAGACGAGCGGCAGGTTGATATTCTTGCCTATGCCGTCGATATAAGGTCTCGGCTCGCCGTACATATCGAGCATACCCGCGCCCGCTGCGGCGTCCATTGCTGTGGCCTGATCCTCCTTGGAGTGGAAAAGCTCGGGCTTGCCGAGCATGAATGCGGTCGCCGCCATCAGAGCGTTGCAGCCCCAGTCGGAGCAGGTAGCTGTGATGATATTATCGGCGGCTGTGTCGGCGAGGATGCCGTAGCCCGTGCCCGCCTTGCAGCCGTTTTTGCCGGCGTAGGGGATGTATTCCCTTATGTGCTGCTCTATCGCCGCCATGCCTATCTCGTTGCCGAGGTCGCCTATCGAGAGGTTATATATCCCCATGCTTTGACAGAGCTTGAAAAGCGCGTCGTATTTCGGCTCGACGGCGGTGGTGTTGACCCCGACGGCGTTGTGATAGTATCCGTTTTTATTCCTGCCGGGGGCTTCGTTCGTTATGACGGCGCAGGGCTTGCCGTGGGAGAGAATGTCTCTCGCCTGAACCTCCGCCTCGTCAAAATCCTTAGTGAATTCAACGACGCAGACGGTGTTTTCACCGATATTGTCGAGGTCATCGGTCGTCTTGAACGAAAGCACGTTGCTCATCGCCCTTATCGCTTTCTTGCACTGTGAGGGCACTATCATCACCGGCTTTGCGCCGAAGGCTTTCATCAGAAATCTTGCCAAAACGGTCGAGGAGATTATGCCGTCCGTCTCCGCCTCGTCCCACGGGAGGAGCACGAAGCCGGTCAGTATGAAAACCTTCTCGCCTTTTTTTATGTTCTTGATAAGTCCCTTAGCTCCGTGAACGGAGAGCGGCTCCCCCGTGAAGCGCCTTGCCCCGTCATAGAGGATACGGCAAACGCCGTAGCCCCTGGGGTCAAGATTCATCAGAGTGTCGAGGTCGTCACCGATATTAAGGAGCGTTAATTCCTCTTTCGTCATGCCGTGTCACCGCCTCAGTCAGCTTTGCACTGAGCTTCAAAATCCGCAACCAGTGCGTCCTGTATCTTTTTGAGCATTTCGGGAGCCTTACCGCCGACGGGCTTGCCGTCCACGGTCTTGACGGGGATGCAGAACGAGCCTGTCGAGTGGACTATGACCTCGTCGGCGTTCATCAGCTCGTCAAGGGTGTATTCACGCTCGTCGACCCCGTAGCCGAGCTTCTCTGCGAAGGCGAGCAGTCTTATCCTCGCCGTGCCGGGCAGCACGGTATCGTCAAGCGGGTGGGATATGACCTTGCCGTCCTTAAAGATCGAGACGTTTGAATGGGCGCACTCGGTGACGATATCGCCCCTGTGGAATATAGCCTCGGAGCAGCCGGCTTCTGCGGCGGCGGAGGCGGCGAGGCAGGAGGGAATGAGGTTCAGCGTCTTGCAGTTGCAGTAGTGGAATCTCTTATCCTCATAGGTTATGACGTCGATGGGTTTGTAGGTGTCGGCAACGGGGCAGGGGGTCAGTGTTATCCAAAGATTGCCCTGCATATCCTCGGTGAATACGTGATTACGCAGGCCGCTGCCTCTCGTCACCTGCATATAGACGAATTGGTCGCCGTCGTCGACCTTGAGCACCAGCTCGGCGAGCAGAGCCTCCAGCTCCTTGCGCTCAACGGGGATATTGACCTTCAGCAGCTTTGCGCTGTTATAGAAGCGGTCAAGGTGAGCCTTGAGGTCAAATATCTTGTGGTTGTGGGCGTAGGTGGCGTCATAAACGCCGTCGCCGAACCAACACACCCTGTCGAGCATGGGAACGGACATATTCTCTATCAGATCGTATTTGCCGTTATAATAACCGAGATTTTCCATGACAATCACCTCATAAAATAATTTGCTGTAAAAAAGAGGAACAGCGGTATTTCTGAAGAAACGCCGTTGTTCCTGCCCATAATTATATACTAACTTGTGTGAAATGTAAATAGTTTTTTTAAATTTTTTGAGCACGGAGCGGCAAACTGCATATGACCCCATTGTCTATATATGCAGCGGTGTGCGTTCTTCGTGCATTCGTTATTGATCTTCGTCGATTGTGGAGACCTTGTTTATCAGCTCCTCGAGCACGTCGAGGACTATCCGCACCGTGTCGAGCGAGGTGAAGGTCGTCACGCCGTTGTCAACGGCACAGCGTCTGAGCTTCTCGCCGCTCTCATAGTGTATCCCCGAGAGGATGGCTCTGGTGTTGATGATATAGCTGACGTGACCCGAGCGGATGGAGTCGAGGGTCTCTTCGCTGCCCTCGTGGATGTTGGCGAGCTTCTTGACCCTTATCCCGTGCGACCGGAGGAAATCCGCCGTGCAGGTGGTGGCCTCAATATTGAAGCCTATGTCGCGGAATCGCTTAACGAGGGGCAGAGTCTCCTCCTTATCCTCGTCCGCGACGGTCACGAGCACCGTGCCGTAATTGAGCATCGGTATGCCCGCGGCCTGCAACGCTTTGTAGAGCGCCCTGTTGAGCCGCTTGTCGTAGCCAATCGCTTCGCCTGTTGATTTCATCTCGGGCGAGAGGTAGGCGTCCATGCCTGTGAGCTTGGCGAATGAGAATGCGGGGGCTTTTACATACCAGCGCTTGCGGTCGGGCAGGCGCATCTCGGTGATGCCCTGCTCCCTGAGGCTGACCCCGAGCATAGCCTTCGTCGCAATGCCGACAAGACCGCAACCCGTCGATTTTGAGAGGAAAGGCACGCTTCTTGAGGCTCTGGGGTTCACCTCTATGACAAAAACGTCGTCGTTCTTATCAACGATAAACTGAATGTTGAAAAGCCCAACAATGCCGATGCCGAGCCCGAGGCGGGTGGTGTAATCGGCGATGGTGTCACGTACCTTTTGCGAGATAGAGAACGGTGGATAGACGCTCGTGCTGTCGCCGGAGTGAACTCCCGTGCGCTCGACAAGCTCCATTATGCCCGGCACAAAGACCTCTTTGCCGTCGCAGACCGCGTCCACCTCGACCTCCTTGCCCATGAGATATTTATCAATGAGCACGGGTCTATCCTCATCCACCTCGACAGCGTTCTTGAGGTATTTACGCAGCATTTCTTCGTTGGCGACTATCTCCATCGCCCTGCCGCCGAGCACGAAGCTCGGGCGCACGAGCACGGGGTAGCCTATCCGCTCCGCGGCGGCGACTCCGCTCTCGATATCCGTTACGGCCTCGCCTACGGGGTTCGGGATGCCGAGAGAATGAATGACCTCGTTGAAAAGGTCACGATCCTCCGCCTTGTCAATGGCTTCGCAGCCTGTGCCGATTATGCGTACCCCTCTGTCGGCGAGCGGCTGAGCGAGGTTGACGGCGGTCTGACCGCCGAGGGTCGCTATAACTCCGAGCGGCTTCTCGAGATGCACCACGTTCATCACGTCCTCGGGCGTGAGCGGCTCAAAATAGAGCTTGTCGGCGGCGGTGTAATCGGTCGAGACGGTCTCGGGATTGTTGTTGATGACTATCGCTTCATAGCCGAGCTGCTTTATCGTGCGCACGGCGTGGACGGTGGAGTAATCAAATTCAACGCCCTGGCCGATGCGTATCGGCCCCGAGCCGAGCACGATTATCTTCGGCTTGTCGGAGACGATTGATTCGTTCTCCTCGGCGTAGGTGGAGTAGAAGTAGGGCACGTAGCTGTCGAATTCGCTCGCGCAGGTGTCTATCATCTTGTAGACGGGGAAGATATTCTCCTCACAGCGGAGCTTATAGATATTATCCGTCGTGTCACCCCACAGCTCCGCCACATATGAGTCGGAGAAGCCGGAGCGCTTTGCCTCACGCAGCAGCTCGACCGAGCCGGGGGAGGCCTCAAGCTCCTTCTCAAGGTCGACTATCTTCTTTATTTTATCAACGAAGAACATATCTATCTGCGTTATGTCGCAGATCAGCGAGGCGTCAACGCCCATCCACATCAGCTGGGATATGGCGTAGAGCCTGTCGTCGGTGCCCTCCTTGATATAATCGAGCAGCTGCTCGACGGTCATGTGAGCCGAGTCGAATTTCTCGAGGTGGATATGATTTCTGCCGTCCTCGAGGGAGCGTATCGCCTTGAGGAAGCTCTCCTCAAAGCTGCGCCCCACGCTCATGACCTCGCCCGTCGCCTTCATCTGGGTGGAGAGGGTATTGAGCGCCGTCGGGAATTTGTCAAAGGGGAAGCGCGGCATCTTTGTCACCACATAGTCGAGGGTCGGCTCGAAGCAGGCGGGGGTGTTGGCGAGCTTTATCTCGTGAAGCTGCATACCTATCGCGATTTTAGCCGAGACTCGGGCTATCGGGTAGCCGCTTGCCTTTGAGGCGAGAGCCGAGGAGCGGGAGACCCTGGGGTTGACTTCTATCACATAGTAGCTGAATGAATACGGGTCGAGCGCAAACTGAACGTTGCAGCCGCCCTCCACCTTGAGCGCGCGGATTATCCTGAGCGTGCTGTCACGCAGCATCTGATATTCCTTATTGGTCAGGGTCTGGCTCGGGGCAACGACCACGGAGTCGCCCGTATGGATGCCGACGGGGTCGAGATTCTCCATATTACAGACGGTTATCGCCGTGTCGTTGGCGTCACGGATGACCTCGTATTCTATTTCCTTGTAGCCCTTGATGCTCTTCTCGATGAGCACCTGACGGACGGGGGAGAGGGCGAGAGCGTTCTTCATCTTCTCCCGCAGCTCGTCTGCGTCGTCGGCAAAGCCGCCGCCCGTGCCGCCGAGGGTGAAGGCGGGGCGAAGGATAACGGGGTAGCCTATCTTTTCCGCCGCTTCAAGCGCCTCTTCGGCGCTGTAGGTTATCTGCGAGGGCACTACAGGCTCGCCTATCTGCTGGCAGAGCTCCTTGAAAAGCTCCCTGTCCTCCGCTCTCTCAATGCTCTCGGCGCTCGTTCCGAGCATTTCAATGCCGCATTCTTTGAGCACGCCCTTCTTTGCGAGCTGCATTGCGAGATTCAGCCCCGTCTGGCCGCCGATGCCGGGAATTATTGCGTCCGGGCGCTCATAGCGGCAGATGCGGGCGAGGTATTCGAGCGTGAGCGGCTCCATATATACCTTATCCGCGACCGAGGTGTCGGTCATTATCGTGGCAGGGTTGGAGTTTGCAAGGATGACTTCGTAGCCCTCCTCTTTGAGCGCAAGGCACGCCTGAGTGCCCGCGTAGTCAAATTCGGCAGCCTGACCTATGACGATGGGACCCGAGCCTATGACGAGCACCTTGTGTATATCATTTCTTTTGGGCACGGGTCTTCGCCTCCTTCATACTGCTGACAAAAATGTCGAATAAATAGCCGCTGTCCTGTGGGCCGGGGGAGCTTTCGGGGTGGTATTGCACGCTGAAAACGCCGTCCTCGGCGCATTGCAGCCCCTCCACCGTGCCGTCGAGCAGGTTGACGTGCGTAACGGTCAGCCCCGTCCCCTCAAGGCTGTCATTGTCAACGGCGTAGCTGTGATTTTGCGAGGTTATCTCTATCTTGCCCGTGAGCTTATTCAGCACGGGGTGGTTGCCGCCCCTGTGACCGAATTTCAGCTTGTATGTCTTTGCGCCGTAGGCAAGCGATATCATCTGATGACCGAGGCATATGCCGAAGAGCGGGTATTTGCCCCTGAGCTTTTTGACCGTCTCAATGACGGGCGTTACATCCTCGGGGTCGCCCGGGCCGTTTGAGAGGAATACGCCGTCGGGCTTCATAAATTCTATTTCCTCTGCGGGTGTGTCGTATGGCACGACGGTCACGTTGCAGCCGAGCCGGTTAAGGCTGCGGACTATGCCGAGCTTGATGCCGCAGTCGAGCGCCACGACGTTGAATTGAGGATTCGCCGTGCGTGAATACCAGCGCTTTTTGCAGCTCACCCTCGCCACAGCGTCGTGCGGCACGGGTGTATTTTTGATTATCTCAAGCGCCTCCCCGACGGGGGTCGAGATATCGGTGATGATGCAGCGGCGTGAGCCGAAATCTCTTATGCTACGGGTCAGGCGGCGAGTGTCAACGCCGTAAATGCCGGGTATGCCGTTCTCCTCAAGCAGCTCGGAGAGAGTTTTGGTGTAGCGGAAATTTGACGGCCTGTCGTTGTAGTCATAGACTATCAGCGCGCCGATGCTCGGATTTTTGCACTCGAAATCGTCGTCCGTTATGCCGTAGTTGCCGATGAGCGGGTAGGTCATCACGACCGCCTGATCGGTATATGACGGGTCGGAAACTATCTCCTGATAGCCGACCATCGAGGTGTTGAACACCAGCTCGCAGACCCGTTGACACGGGCTGCCGAAGCCGCAGCCGCAGTATTCGCTGCCGTCCTCGAGGACGAGCTTCCTGTTAAATGACTTCATTATATTCCGCTCCCAAGCCGATCGTCTATATCGCTGCACAGCGTTGCCGCCATGACTGCCTTTATCGTGTGCATACGGTTCTCCGCTTCCTTGAATACCACCGACTGCGGCCCCTCAAAGACCTCGTCGGTCACCTCCATCTCGGTCATGCCGAATTTCTCGCCTATCTCCTTGCCGATAGCCGTCTTGAGGTCGTGATACGAGGGCAGACAGTGCATGAATATTGCGCCCGGCGCAGCCTTTGCCATCAGAGCCGAATTGACCTGATAGGGCGAGAGCGCCTCTATCCTCTCAGCCCAGACCTCGGCGGGTTCGCCCATCGAGACCCATATATCCGTGTAGATAACGTCGGCGTCCTTTACGGCTTCCTCGGGCGAGGTGCAGAAGCTGAGCGTTGCACCGGTCTCGGCGGCTATGGCCTCGCATTCGGCGATGAGCGCTTTGTCGGGGAAATATTCCTCGGGGGCACAGGCGGTGAAGCTCATGCCCATCTTGGCGCAGCCGACCATGAGCGAGTTGCCCATGTTGAAGCGGGAGTCGCCCATATATACGAATTTAATGCCCTTCAGAGTGCCGAAATGCTCCTTGATAGTGAGAAAATCGGCGAGTATCTGAGTGGGGTGGAATTCATTTGTCAGCCCGTTCCAAACAGGCACGGAGGCGAATTCCGCCAGCTCCTCGACTATCACCTGACCGAAGCCGCGGTATTCAATGCCGTCAAACATGCTCGAAAGCACCCTTGCCGTGTCGGCGATGCTCTCCTTTTTGCCTATCTGCGAGCCTGAGGGGTCGAGATAGGTGCAGCCCATGCCGAGATCCCTTGAGGCGACCTCGAAGCTGCATCTGGTGCGGGTGCTCGTCTTTTCAAAAATCAGAGCCACGTTTTTGCCCTCGCAGAGTTTGTGAGGGATCCCCGCCTTTTTCTTTGCCTTGAGGGCGGCGGCGAGGTCGATGAGATAATTTATTTCATCGGGAGTGAAATCTAAAAGTTTTAAAAAATCTTTTCCGTACAGGTTCATATTGCTCCTCCTTACTCGGCGCAGACCTCTTTAATAACGGCCGTTGCCTGCTTCAATTGCTCCATGGGTATATTGAGTGCGGGCAGCAGCCGCACCTTGTCCTTTGCCTTTATAACCAGCACGCCCTTTGCCATGCAGCCGCTGATGACCTCGGCGGCGGGCTTTGAGGTCTTGACCCCGAGCATCAGCCCGAGACCCGTGACCGATTCAACGCCGGGTGCGCCGCTCAACTCGTTTATGATGAATTCCGAGCGCTCACGCACTCCCTTGAGCAGCTCGTCGTCTATCCTGCCGAGAATGCTTATTGCGCCTGCGCAGCATACAGGGTTGCCACCGAAGGTCGAGCCGTGAGTGCCGGGGGTGAATACTCCGCTGACCTTGGCGCCGAGCAGCGTTGCGCCCAGCGGCAGGCCGCCCGCAAGCCCCTTGGCGGTCGAAACTATATCGGGCTGAATGCCGTAATTCATATAGGCATAGAGCTTGCCGCTCCTGCCGTTGCCCGTCTGCACCTCGTCGCAGATGAGCAGCAGGTCTTTCTCGGCGCAAAGCTCGGCAAGAGCCTTGACATAATCCTTGTCGAGAGGATTAACCCCGCCCTCACCCTGGACGACCTCTATCATCACTCCGGCGCATTTATTGCTCTCGGTCAGCGTCTTGATATCGTCAATGCTGTTTGCCTCGGCGTAGAGGAAGCCCTCTGTCAGCGGCAAAAAGTCGTGATGAAACACATCCTGACCCGTTGCGGCGAGGGTCGTTACCGTCCTGCCGTGGAAGCTGTTTTTGAGCGTTATTATGTTATAATACTCAGCCCCGCGGTGCTCGGCGGCGTATTTCCTCGCGGCCTTTATGGCGCATTCGTTGGCCTCCGCGCCCGAGTTTGAGAAAAACACCTTATCCATGCCCGTCCTTTGGCAGAGCATTTGAGCGAGCTCGGCACAGGGCTCGGTGTAATAAAGATTCGACATATGCTGCAAAGAGCCGAGCTGCTTTGTGACGGCTGCCATCCATTCGCCGTCCGCAATGCCGAAGGAGTTGACCGCTATGCCCGTGGAGAGGTCGATATATTTCTTGCCCTCGTCGTCCCAAACGGTCGAGCCTTTGCCCTTAACTATCGTCAGCGGGAATCTTGCGTAGGTGCCCGCCACATATTCTTTATCAAGTTCTTTTATATTCATAATTATCTCCGTTATTCGTCAATGAACATGGTGCCGATGCCCTCGTCGGTGAGCATTTCGATGAGTATTGCGTGCGGGATACGCCCGTCGATGATGAACACCCTCTGCACGCCCCATTTGACCGCGTTTATGCAGCATTCGACTTTGGGTATCATGCCGCCGCTGATAATGCCTTGCTCTATCAGCTCGGGCGCATGGCTTATCGTGATCTTAGGTATCAGCGTTGCGGGGTCGTCCTTATCCTTTAGGATGCCGCAGATATCCGTCATCGAGATGAGGCTCGCCGCCCCAAGCTCGCCCGCTATCTTTGCGGCGGCGGTGTCGGCGTTGATGTTGTAAACATTGCCGTCGCTGTCGCAGCCTATGGTCGAGACGACGGGGATATAGCCCTTCTCGATAACGTCGAGCACGGGCTTGACGTTGACGGCGGTTATCTCGCCCACATAGCCGAGGGCGGGATCCTTGACCTTCGCCTCTATCATGTGGCCGTCGATGCCCGAGAGGCCGATCGCGCTGCCGCCCTTGCTCTCGATAATATTGACGAGACTTTTATTCACCTTACCTGCCAGCACCATCTGCACTATGTCGACCGTCTCGCCGTCCGTGACTCTCAGGCCGTTGACGAATTCGCTCTTTTTGCCTATTTTGCCAAGCATTTCACTTATCTCGGGGCCGCCGCCGTGGACGAGCACGACCTTGACGCCGATGAGCGAGAGCAGCACGATATCACGCATGACCTTGTCTTTTAGCTCTTCGTTTATCATGGCGTTGCCGCCGTATTTGACCACCACTATCTTACCGGAGTACCGCTGTATATACGGCAGGGCGTGGACGAGCACCTTTGCCCGCTGTGCGTTCGATATATTCATCCCTCTCACCTCAAGTCCTGTAATCTCCGTTTATCTTGACATAATCATATGTAAGGTCGCAGCCCCACGCCGTTGAGGCGAAGCAGCCTGAATTCAGCTCCACGAGGATTTCGACCTCATCCTTGAGGAGAATCTCCTTTGCCTTCTCCTCGGAGAAATCGACTCCGCAGCCGCCCTTACAAACGGGGATGCTGCCCGCAGCTGAGCTGAACGAAACGTCTATTTTATCAATATCGACCTTTGCGCCGCTGTAGCCTATGGCGCAGAGCACTCTGCCCCAATTTGCGTCGGCGCCGAACATCGCCGCCTTGGTCAGCGACGAGCAGACAACGCTCTTTGCGACGGTCTTGGCGGTCGTTTTATCCGCTGCGCCCGTTACCTTGCATTCAAGCAGCTTCGTTGCGCCCTCGCCGTCGGCGGCTATGCGGCGGCAGAGCCAGACCGTGACGGAGTTAAGCGCCTGCATAAAGGTGTCGAAGTCCTCGCCCTCGGAGCTTATCTCCTTATTGCCCGCCATGCCGTTTGCGAGCACCGTCACCATGTCGTTGGTCGAGGTGTCGCCGTCGATGCTTATCATGTTGAAGGTCTCCGCCACGTCGCCCGAGAGCGCCTTTTGCAGCATTTCGCTGCTGACGGAGCAGTCGGTCGTGATGAATACGAGCATCGTAGCCATATTCGGGTGTATCATGCCAGAGCCCTTGGCGATGCCGCCTATCTTGCATTCAACGCCGCCTATCTCGAAGCTGACGGCGATCTCCTTGACCTTGGTGTCGGTCGTCATGATGCCCTCGGCTGCGTCGAGCGAGCAGCCGCCCAATGCGGCGTGGAGTTGCGGGATTCCCGAGGCTATCGGCGCAATGTCGAGCGGCTGACCGATAACGCCCGTTGAAGCAACGACGACGTCATTTTTGTCAATGCCCAGCTCATCCGCGAGCAGGGCGCAGGTCTGCTCCGCTATCTCAACTCCGTTTGCGTTGCAGGTGTTGGCGTTGCCGCTGTTGCAGATGACCGCCTGAGCCTTGCCGTTTGAGAGGTGGCTCTTTGTGACGAGCAGGGGGGCGCCCTTGACAAGGTTGGTCGTGTAGACCGCCGCCGCCGATGCGGGCACTTCGCTGAATATCAGCGAGAGATCCTTTTTGCTTTTATTCTTGCGTATGCCGCAGTGGACTCCCGCCGCGGTGAAGCCTTTAGCGGCGCAAACGCCGCCCGAAACCGTTTTCATCTATGCTTACCTCCGTTTAATACTCAATCCGTAGTTTTTCTCTTTGCCGAGCACCAGATTCATGCATTCGAGAGCCGCGCCCGAAGCGCCCTTGCCGAGGTTGTCGTATATCGCCGTGAGCAATATCCGCTCCTCGTTGCCGTAAACGCATATCTTCATGCCGTCCGTGCCGGAGAGCGCCGAAGCCGAGAGAAAGCCGCCCTGCGATTCGTCGCCGCAGGTCACGACGGGGCCGTTGTATTTCTCGGCGTAGACCGCTTTGATATCCTCAATGCCGCCGCTTTTTAGCTGACGGGCGAATATCGGCACTGTGACCTCCATGCCGCTGTAATAATCGTCGACTATGGGGCAGAATATCGGAGATTCCTCAATGCCGCAGACGGCCTTCATCTCCTTCAGATGCTTGTGCTGCTGCGAGGTGCCGTATTGCCTCGGGGAGAAGAGCTGTGCGCCCTTTTCGTAGCCCTCGTATTCGGCTATCATCTTTTTGCCGCCGCCGCTGTAGCCCGTCAGCGAGGTGCAGCTCAAAAGAGTGTCCTTGCCGAGCAGCCCCGCCTCGATCAGCGGATAAACAAGGGCGATGAAGCCGCTTGCGTGGCATCCGGGCACGGCTATGCGCTTTGACGAGATTATTTTTGCCTCAAACTCCGCCGACAGCTCGGGGAAGCCGTATGCCCAGCCGGGTGCAGTGCGGTGGGCGGTCGAAGTGTCGAGGATCACCGTATTTTCATTCTCCACCAGCTCCGCCGCTTCTATCGCCGCGGCGTCGGGCAGGCAGAGGAAGGAGATATCCGCAGAGTTCAGCGCCTTGCGCCTCGCCTGGGTATCCTTTCGCTTCTCCTCGGGTAATTCTATGAGCTTTATATCGTCTCTCTGAGCCAGACGGTCTCGGATACGCAGCCCCGTTGTGCCTGCGCTGCCGTCGATAAATACTTTTTTCATATTGGATACACCGCCTTTGACGGAACACCTGCAAGTCACAGAATATAGAATAAACAGGCTCACAAAGTGTATAATATCGGAATTATTTGCATATATACTACCACATTGCGTATAATTATGCAATAGCTTTTCGCTAAAAACCGTAATTTCGGCGTGACTGCATCGCAGAAGCCCGCAGTGGAATACAAAGTTGTATAATTTGCACAATTCATCGGGGATATTTTTTATGTTATGGCTTGTCTTTCGGTCGGCGGCGTGATATAATCCGAGTTGGAGGGATAATATGAGAGCTTTTATACACTTTTTTTCAAGAATAGGCGCTCTGCTGCTGAGCCTTTATATGCTCCTCGGCAGCGTGCAGGGCTTCACGACGAGTGAATTCGTATATGAGCGGGCTTACGGCAACCCGATGAAGGGCTTCATGCCGTTTTACAGCGAGGGCGGCGTTGACTCCGCCGTTGAGCACAGCATGGAGTGGTTTTATATCCCGCTGTCGGCGCTTGTGACCGATGACGGCGAATACCGCATCGCCGAGGGGCTTGAGCCTTATCTCGACGATATATCCTCAAGAGGCAATCAGGCGGTGTTCCGTGTTTACCTCGACTACCCCGCGGACAAGCTCGGTGACAAGGCCGTGCCGCAATTCATATGGGATATGGGCGTCAAAAAGCTGCCCTATGACGGTTACGGCGGCGGTGTAAGCCCCGATTATTCCGACGACAGACTGATAGATTTCCTTGTTGATTTCGTGCATGAATTCGGCAAGGCGTGCGACGGCGACAGCCGCATTGCATACATAACTACGGGTCTTATAGGCCATTGGGGCGAGTGGCATTTCTCCGCCTGCCCCAAGGCTGCGCCCTCAAAGGAGCAGCAGGCGAGGGTGATAGCCGCCTTTGACGAGAGCTTTACAAAAACCCATGTGCTTACCCGCTATCCAGGCACACCGGGCACCGAGAGCGGCAAACTCGGTTACCATGACGATTCCTTTGCCTATGAGACGATAAATCCGGAGCACGATTGGGAATTCGTCCCGAGGCTGCGAAGCGCGCATCAGTCGAGGCTCTGGAAAACTCAGCCCATAGGCGGCGAATTCCGCCCCGAATGCCAGATACCCTTCCTCACGGGCGGCGAATACGACGGTATGCAGCCCTATGATGAATGCGTAAAGCAGACCCACTGCTCCTGGCTGATGATGCAGCGGGCGTTTGATACGGGACTTACCGCCGAGCAGGTCAAGGCTGCGAACGAAGCCTCCGCAAGCCTCGGCTACGATTTCTTTGTCAGCCGTGCGGCGGTCAAGAGAGCGTGCGGCAAGACTAAAGTATATGTCGCCGTCAAAAATACGGGGGTTGCCCCGATATATGCCGACCCCGCCGTGTTTATCGGCGCGGCCGACGGCGAGGTGCGGGCGGAGGGCTGCGCTCTCTCGGAGCTTATGCCCGGCGAGACCGAGGTCTACACCGCTTCGCTTGAAATTCGGAGTGGCGATGAAGTGCATATCCGTATCGGCAGCCCCGCCGAGGGCGGCAAACCCGTGCGCTTTTCAAATAAAGGCTGCGCCGAGGACGGCTCGCTCATTGTCGGCGTGATGAGCTGAAGAAGGTCGGACATCGAAAATTACCGTTGACGGCGATTTCGATATATGGTACTATTACATTATAATAAAGGGCGGCTTCGCTGCCCGTAACGGAGGAAAAGCAATGACACTTTCAATCATAAACGGCTGGGAAGAGGGTCACTTCAAGGCGGTGGCGTCAAAGGGGCTGCACGGCATTGAATTCTGCGCCAACGACCGCTACGACTCCTCCGAGATACTCGCAAAGGCCGATGAGATAAAGGCGAATTCCGAGAAATACGATGTCAAAGTCGTCTCGATAGGCAGGTGGGGCATGACCCGCCTTGACGAGAGCGGCAATATTATCCCCGAGGCTCAGGCTCACGATAAGAATCTCATTACCCTCGCTTCCATAGTCGGCTGCCCCGTTTTTAACGTCGGCGTTAACCGCGTTGAGGCTCTCTCCTATTATGACAACTGTCAGGCGGCAATCAGGTATCTTGCCGAGCTTATCGAATTCGGCAGAGATAAAGGCGTTAAAATAGCCGTCTATAATTGCGACTGGGAGAACTTCATATATGAGGATAAGGCGTGGGCGGTCGTGCTCGGCGCTCTGCCCGAGCTCGGCATCAAATACGACATCTCCCACTGCCTGAGTCGCAGCGGCGACTATCTCAGGGAGATGAGGGATTGGGGCGGCAGATTCTATCATGTCCATATCAAGGGCGCCCTCTATATATCGAACGACCACTTCGACGACCCGCCCGCGGGTCTTGACCAGATAGACTGGAGATCCGCCATGGCTCTGCTCTATTGCGCCGACTACAACGGTGCGCTCTCCATCGAGCCGCATTCGCGGCGCTGGAGCGGCAAAAAGGGTCAGTGGGGCGTTGACTACACCATCAAGTTCATCTCGCAGTTCATCATGCCCGATGATTATGAATGCGTCGACGATCCGTATATGCCGTAAAGCAGCAAACCCGCTTCCTAACGGAGGCGGGATTTTTTCGGCGCTTTTTTGAATAGTATTTTAAAGAATTCTCTAATGAAATTCGTAATCGAAACGATGACACTGCCGAATTTCGTGCAATTTTTTACGCAATTTGGCTCAATTGTCTAAAAACCTCTAAAAAAGCATTGACATGACCGATGAATTATGCTATTAATGAAAATGAGAAATTGTTTAATCGGCATAAACAAAATTTGCCTTTTTGGCATTGTCTTATGACGAGGAAGTCTAATTTAACTGCATGAGAGGGGAGTCCTTATGAAAAAAGCAGTGAAAAATTCACAGCGCTTCGTCGCAGTTCTCCTTAGTCTGTTGATGATAGTGTCAACATTTGCAATCTTGGGGTCTGTCGGCGCAGCCAAACTAAAAGCCTCGGCCGCAGGGGAGCTTACCACGGTCGTTGCGTGCTCGGACTATCAGAACCCGAGCGGCAATGATGCCGGCAAGACCTTCGTGCAGAGCGTCGTTGCTCAGCTCAAGGCTGCTGCAGGTGTCACTGCGGCGGACGGATTCCTTTGCTGCGGCGACTACAGCTACGGCTATAATCAGGCGGCGGCAGGCATTGCCTCGCTCAAAAGCGCGGTCACCGGCATTATCGACTGCAATGACGATAATTCGGCGTTCTGCCAGGGCAACCACGACGAGGCGGGCGCAGCGGGCCTTGCCAAGAGCGGAGACAATGACCCTTCGAGCGGCAAATACGGCGTTTTCGTTATCAACGAGGACGACTATATGTGGTACAACAATGACGAAGCCACCATTAAGCGCACGGCAGAGAATCTGCGCAACTACCTCAACCACAAGCTGGCTGTCGGCTTCAAGGCCCCGATTTTCGTTATCTCCCATCTGCCGCTTCATTACTCGATGAGGACAAGGAACGACGGCGACAAGCAGCACGCAAATTATATATTCAACGTGCTCAATGACGCAGGCGGCAACGGCCTCAATATCGTCTTCCTCTACGGTCACGACCATTCAAACGGCTGGGATGATTATCTCGGAGGCGCTTCGGTCTACCTGACCAAGGGTGACAGCATCAACATTGCACAAAACAGCAGAACCGTATTCAGGACGGAAACTCTTGCGTTTACCTATATGAACGCCGGCTTTGTCGGCTACTACGATAACCACAACGGTGCGGATGATACTCTCACAATGACCGTATTCCAATTCGATAACGAAAATATCGAGATCAAAAGAGTTTCACAGAGCGGCATCCATAACCTAAAGAGCAAGGGCGTCACCAACAGCTATAAGAATGAGAGCGGCTATTCGCCCGACACCTCCGTCACCGCAAGCCCGCAGTCATGGGCAGTTACGGGCGACGTGACAAAGACTCACGAGATAGAGCACGTCATACCCGAGAGCACCGGCAGCACGGGCGGCGGCTCCTCCTCCACGGCTTATACGAGAGTTACTTCGGCCGACGATATCGTGGACGGCAAAAAATACCTGCTCATCTATAACGGCAGCGAATTCATGCAGCCCGTTGACGCAGGCACTACCGACCGCATTGGCTTCAAGGCTACGAGCACGGGTGGCATCTCGATGGATGATACCATCACGGGCGACTACGCGGCGAACGAATGGACCTTCACCGCCTCCGGCTCGGGCTGGAAGATAGGCACGGACGACGGCTATATCACAATGAGCCGCAATGCAAGCTCCTCCAGCAGCTATGACGCAAAATTCGGCACGAGCGGCAATGTGTTCACCGTCGGCGGCTCGGCAAATGCTTATACATTCTCCACCACCGTAAGCGGCACCACCGTTTACTTCAATAAGAACGAAAGCCGCAGCCTTATCAACGGCTATAAAAATAACCCCGCTTCGTTCTACCTCTACCGTGCGCCCGAGGGCGGCGCAGGCACCGTCAGCTACACCAAGGTCAATGCCTCGTCGCTTGCCGACCTTGAGGACGGCGAGACCTATGTGATAGTCTCCACCCGTGACAACACTATGTACGCCTGCTCCAATGAGTATACTACTGTTTCGGGCTATACTTCAACAAGGCTTGCGGGCGTTGCGGTCACCGCGAACGGCGACGTTATCGAGGGCTCGACCGAAGTAACGGCCTGCGAATGGGTCTATGACGCAGCCACCTCGTCCTTTAAGGCGACGAGCGGCGCAAACGCCGGCAAATATCTCAAGGTTCCTGAAAGCAGCAGCTCGGCCGTGACCTTCTCAAGCTCGGGCGTTGCCTACACCTACACCAATAATCAGCTTCTGCTCAGCGGCTCTACATACGGCCTCAACCTCAGACGCAACTATACCTACAGCGGCTACAACGGCGGCTCAACGGTTTATTTCTACAAAAAGACGGTTTCCTCCTCTGGCGGCGAAACACCCGTCACCAACAAGAAGATAACCTCTATAACCCTTGACACCAACGAGGGCACCGTGTATGTCGGCGCGGGCAAGGCGGTCAAAACCGGCGCAAACCTCCTTGTCACCTATGAGGACGCGACGACCGAAACCATTCCCGTAACCGTCGGTATGCTCCTCGATCTCACCGGCCACTTCAACGCCGTGCAGTATACCTCTGCTCAGGGCGATTATGTCGGCCTTGCGGCGTATTACAGAGACAATTGGCTACCCAATTTCACTCTCCATGTTATTCCCAAGGATGATTACCCCGATTACCCCGAGGCGGGCTCCGTCAGAGTCGGCAAATCCGCTTCCGCACCCGAATTCCAAAACAGCGGCGTTGCCAAGATAGAGCTTACCGCAACGGGCGTTCCGATGAACCAGGGTATCGACGTGGTGCTCATGCTCGACACCTCCTCGTCAATGAATGACGAGGTCACCACCACCGACTCAAGCGGCAACACCGTCACCAAGACAAGGATAGGGGTGCTGCGCGACTCGGTCGGCAACCTTATAACGAGCTTCAATCAGCCGAATGAGGCGGGCATAGTTCAGGATATCGACATTGCCATTGCGGATTTCAACGGCTATGTTAGCTCCGGCAAGCCGCTGCTTGACAGCAACGACCACCTCACCGACGCGACAATCAGGACCAACAGCAACAACGCTCAGGTCTACACCGGCTCGGGCGCGATAAATGCAAATGCTTTTGTGCCCATCGAGTCGATAGCTTCGTTTGACACCTCGACCATCGCCACGGCGAGCGGCACGAATTATGACTATGCGTTTGACACGGTCTATTCGCTTGTCGAAGCGAAACAGGCGGCAAACAAGGCGAATCAGGAAGACAGAGACATATATGTCATCTTCATGTCCGACGGTGCGCCGTTCTCCTACAACTACTTCAGCTCGCAGTCAACGAGCGCGAATTGGAATAACTGGCTGCAGGGCACCTACGCCACCGTAAACGACGTGCCCACGACCAGCTCGCACGCATACTTCTATAACGGCCCGGGCAACAGCCACAGAATGGCGGATGCCATCAAGGGCGACCCGACACAGACCTTCACCGTTATCAAGAATGACTCAAGCGCCTCCTACAACGGCCAGCAGTATATGGCTCAGGTGCCCGGCCTCGGCGCAAAGATGTATTCGATAGGCTTCTGCCTTGCGGCCGACAGCGCCGTAACCGTCGAATCCATGCAGTATGTTATCAGGAATATCGCAAGCGATGAGAAATACTGCTATTTCGCCGATGACGCAGCCCAGCTCGATTCTGCATTTGCAGCGATAAGAGACTATATCAAGCAGGCGGCGACCGAGGCGTATTTCGTTGACCGTATGGGCAGCGAATACAATCTGCAAAGAGCCTCGACCTATGTCAAGAACGGCCAGACCTTCACCCTTGCGGAGGCTCCGAAGATTGAGGTCAAGAGCTACACGCTCTACACCAATGCCGACCTCACGAACGGCGTTATCACCGATATCAACGATGTCGGCACCCGCACGGGCGCAGCCGAGACCCTCGAGACCGTCACCTTCAGCGCCGATGGCACTCAGGCTTTCTCCAATCTCATAGATTCGGGCGCAACGAATATCCTTGTTGACGGCGTTATAAACGCAAAGGATTTCTTCTATAACACAAATTCTGCGGCGGTAATGATAGACGCCGACGGCGACGGTGCGGCGGAGCGTTCGCTCGCCCCCGAGACCTTCTATTGGAAGATAGGCATCATTGCCGAGAAGGAATTTGCCTTGAGCTATTATGTCTACCTTACCGGCACTATGGAGGGCAAGAGGAATCCGGGCGCATACCCGACCAACACCAGTGCAATACTTTATTATAAGAACTACCTCGGCAACGACGCATACAAAGAGACCGTTTCGCCCGTGCTCCCGTGGCAGGGTGCCGTGGTCAACTATGAATTCTACCTCGTCAACGCCGCAGGTCAGCCGGTCAACAGAGCCGGCACGGTCGTTCCATTTGAGAACAGAGTGATGATAGGCGAGAGGCTCAGCTACCTTATCCGCCTGAACACCTCGGAGTATAACGAGAGCTACACCCTCGCCCCGCTGAGCGACGTGCCCGACAACTACACGCTCTTTAACCCCGCCGCCTCCGCAACCGTTACGGTCTCGAGCGGCACGACGGGCACGAATGCGGTCGCTATCTCCGATACCGCAAGCGCAGTTACCACCTATTATTACGAGAGCGACTACCGCTTCAATCAGAACGGCACCGCCCCCAATGTAAGCGACTATTACAACACTCACTTCGCGTTCGGCGTTTACACCACCGAGGGGCTTTCGCCCGACACGGTCGTTGTCGACTACGGCCTGCCCGTCAAGATCCACCCGATCGCAAATGACAAGATTATCCTTAACGGTACCCCTGTCAATGCGATCTCGGCGACCTTCGGCGGCGCTCTCAACAGCACCGCCTATGAGAAGTCTCAGTTCGCCTCCGAGGAACAGACGATAACCCTTGCCCACGGCACGGCTGCCATTGACCCTCAGGACGGCAGGGCGGTCATTTACACCCCGACCGATATGCAGATGTCGGCGGAGGAGGTATTCTACTACGAGGTCATTCTCGACGGCTTCCGTTACTACAGCAGGATAACCGTTATCCCCGCGGCAAATATCTTCTATGAGGAGAGCTTCATCGACTTCGTCGACGGCGACGGCTATGCTTGGCAGACCGTCGGCAGCGGCAGGGAGGCTTATCAGTCGGAGGATCGTCCCGGAATTTCATCTGTTGCGGGCTTCGACGCAGACAATGTCTACGGCTACGATCCCGCTTATAACGACAGCAGCGAGACCTATTCGCTCGACAGAGCAAGGGTCACAACTCTTGACGCAGGCTCGATAGGCAAGGAGCCGACCGCGAGCTTCACCTTCTGCGGCAGCGGCTTCGATCTCTTCAGCGTCACGAGCAACAAAACCGGCGCAGTCCTTGTCAAGGTCGAGGGGCTTGATAATTCCTTCAACAAGACCTACATAGTCAATACCTATTACGGCTATTCCTACGGTCAGCTCTATCTTGACGCCGCGGCCGTGACCCCGACCGCCACCATCAGCCCGACGAGCACCGTTAACGGCGCTGCCGTCAACAACGCCCCGCTCTATGAGAGCGAGTATAAGGCGGGCTCCACGGTAGATATTGACGAGGATGAGACCATAGTCGTTGTCAACGGCATCGTTTACTCCGATAAGCAGAAGAACGGTGCGGCGCTTGCATACGGCTGGCTTGTTTCCGACGGCGAGGAGAGCGGGCTCTATCAGATCCCCGTTGTCAGCGTCCCCGTCGGCAATTCCACCCTCGATTACGGCACTTATAAGGTCACAGTGACCCCGAAATACGCCAAGGTATTCGATAAGACAGGCGACGACAGCTACAAGATCTATATCGACGGCGTTCGTATTTACGACCCTGCGGGCAAGTCCGTCAGCGGCGTTATCGAGAGGGCTTACAATGCCGACCGCGAGAATAACGCCCGCTTCATCGAAGTCAGGGATACCGTTATCTCGGCCAATGATTTCGGCACCGCCACCGTGGACGGCAATGCCGTTGCGGGCACGATGTTCATCGACGGCATCTCGGCTCTCAGCGGCGCAAGCTACGCCGACTCCGTTGCAAAATTCAGCAAGGCAGGCCCCAATAACGAGCTTTATCTCTATGAGAATCAGGCGGTTGCCTTTATCCCGACCGTTTCCGCGGCTTCGTTCCAGATAGGCATGAAGGTCGCAAAGCCGGGCGCCTCGAGCAGCACGGCGACGGTCAAGGTGCTCAATGCGAGCGGCGATGCCAAGACGTTCACCGTCTCGGGCGCGGCAGAGAAATACTATGATATTTCTTCGCTCCTTGTGCTTGATACCACCAACGGCGAATACTCGGCAAACGGCGCGATAGTTATCGTAAACGATTCCGATACCGTGCTTTCGCTTACAAATTACAAATTCACCTCAAGGACTGCGTCCTCGACCAAGACGGCGGACTATGTGACGGTCGATAACAGAGCGTATGCGGCGGCAGTCAAGGCGATAAGCAGGGTCATGACTACGGCTGATTCCGCGGGAGTCACCTCCGAATGGGAGCGCACCGCTCTAAAGACGGGCGACACCGCAAGGCTCACTATAAATACCCCTGCGGATATCGTTTCGCTCACCGTTGACGGCAAAGCGGTCACAAACTGCACCGTCAATGAGGACGGCAGCAAGACATGGGTCTATGCCTATGTAGTTGACGAGACGGATTCGGGCAGCCACGAGATAGTCGTCACCGATTCCAAGGGCAGGGCGAGCGAGCCGATAGCTACGGAGGAGATAACCGTGGCGGCAGCCCCTCAGAGCGCAGTTATTTCATTCTTCAGGATGATAATCCGTAAGGCAGTCTCTTTCATTAAGAAACTGATGGGATGGAGGATTGTATTATGAGTAAGTTGTATTCAAAACCCGTTATCAGCTTTCAGAGCTTAGCCATCTCCACGGGAATCGCTTCAAGCTGTGAGATGCTCGCCAAGAGCGCCGAGAATATTTGCCCCGTCGTGGTCAAGGAGTGGGGCGAGACAACTCTGCTGACCGACGCCTGTGATATGGAGCCGGCGGAGCAGCTCTGCTACCATGTTCCTATTGAGGACAATAACGTTTTCAGCTCATAATGATATTGTGCCGAAGGCTGCCACATATCGGCGGCTTTCGGCACGAGCTTTAATGAAAGTTCAGGATGCTTATGAAGAAAAAAATCATAGCGATCGCCGCGGCGGCGGTCGCAGCAGCGGCTGTTTTGACGGTGATACTCTTCAAAACGGGCGTTTTCAAGCCGAAAAAGACAGTGTATATCCCCGAGGGCACCACGCTGAATCTGCGTGAGGGTCTGAGCGCCGAGCTGACCGAGGTCGACCCCTCCGAGGCGGGCACTGCTCCGACCAAGGCGGAGATGAGCGGCGAATACACGGCAAAAAGCGAATTTCCGTATACTGTCGGCGGCGTTGAGGTCAGCGATATGTTCTCATATTCGGGCAGCTTCGTTGAGGACGGCAGCGGCAGGCAGGTCAGCGGCATTGCGGCCGTGAGGGTCAGGAATAATTCCTCAAAGGCATATCAGCTGCTCAGCCTCAGCTTTGCGACAGACGGCGGCGACATTGTCTTTGACGTGACGGCGCTCCTGCCCGGCGCGGAGATGACCGTGCTCTCAAAGGAGGCCGTTCCGTATAACGCCGATATGCTCATTTCAAATGTCACCGCGATCAAAAGCCTCGAGTTCACCGAGACTCCGTCGCTAAATTCGGATATCTTTGAGCTGTCCGCTTCGGGTGGAGTGCTTGGCGTTAAGAATATCTCGGGCAAGCAGGTCGGCAACGTCTATGTCTATTATAAATCGACCGATTCAAACGGACTTTTCGGCGGCATAACCTACCGCATAAAGCTCGGCGATATGCCGTCAGGCAAGCTTGCCAAAACCGCCCCGCCGCATTTTGACGGCGGATCTAAGATACTGTATATCACCTATGTATAAGAGAACTTATAAATTCCCCGGGCTTGCTCTTTGCGTCGAGAGCGAGGAGCAGATATCGGGCAATGCGAATTTTGAACGCTTCCTGACCGATGAAGCCGAGGCACACGGTCATATCACGGTGCGGCGCTCTGCGCTTCCGCAATTCGGCGAAGGAAAGCGAAACGGCAGATACCGTCGCGTGAAGCACGGCGGCAGGGAGTATTACTACACGGCGTTCTTTGACCCCGCCGAGGGCGGCTACAGGGATTATGCCTGCCTTGCTCGCGGCGAGACGGAGGAGCTTTATATTGATCACTGCGGCGGGCTTTGGGATTCAATGATAATAGACGCCCTCGATATCTCCGACAGGCTGCTCGAGGTGAAAGCCGCTTTTCTCCATTCGTCGTTTATAACCATCGGCGGGGAGGGGATACTCTTTGCGGGCAACAAGCAGGCGGGCAAATCCACTCAGGCGGCGCTTTGGAGCAAATGCCGCGGCGCGCTCACCGTCAACGGCGACAGAGCCGTGATAAGGCTTGAGGGCGGCGGGGTGCGTGCCTACGGCTCGGCATTCTGCGGCTCGTCGGGCATTGCTCTTGATGAGAGCGCACCCGTCAAGGCGATAGTACTGCTCGGGCAGGCGAGTGAGAATACCGTCACGCCCGTGCCCGCACCCGAGGCTTTCAGAGAGTTGCTCGGCAAAATGACCTATGATACGAGCGTGCAGAGCAGCGTTGAGGCTGCGGCGGCGATAGCTGCCGAGGCTGTCGCGCGGGTGCCCGTGGTGCGGCTGGTCTGCACACCCGATGAGAGAAGCGTTGAAGCGCTGGAGGCTGCTTTATGGAGAAAATAAGGGCTGAACGCCCATCGACCGAGCCGATGATATCGAGATACCTTAACGCCCGCTGTGCGAGCCTCGGCATACCAGCTTCGGCGACCTTTGAGCTGACCTCGGCCTGCAATTTTAACTGCAAGATGTGCTACATTCACTCCGCAGGTGCCTCCCGCTGCGGCGAGCTCAGCGCCGAGCAATGGATATCCCTCGGCAGGCAGGCACAGGAGCTTGGCGTGATATTCCTGCTGATAACTGGAGGCGAGCCGCTCTCAAGGCCGGATTACCCCGAGATATACACCGCCCTGAAGCGCATGGGCTTCGTTATCTCGATAAACACCAACGGCTCGCTTCTCGGCGACAGGATCACCCGCCTTTTTGAGGAGCTGCCGCCGACGAGGCTTAATATTTCGCTCTACGGTGCGGATAACGGAGCATACGGCAGCCTTTGCGGAGTGCCCGCGTTTGAAAAGGTCATCGCCAACATCAGGAGAATGCAGGATATCGGTGTCGATGTCAAGATAAATTGCAGCGTGACGCCCGATAACTGCGGCGATATCGAGCGGCTTTGCCGCCTGACCGCCGACATGGGGCTGAATATGAAGCTGACGACCTATATGTATCCGCCTGTGCGGCGTGATGCGGGCAGCGTCGGCTCAAATCCCGCGAGATTCACTCCCGAGCAGGCGGCTTACTACAGAGTGAAGTATTCGCTGTTGACCCTCGGCGAGAAGGAATTCCTGCGCCGTGCGGATAATCTGAATGCGTTTTTTGACAGTGAAAGCGAATGCGTCGACGATATCGAGGCCGAGCGGGGAGTGCGCTGCCGTGCGGGCAGGTCGGCGTTGTGGGTCGACCGCCTCGGCAATGTGAATCCCTGCGGCATGATAAACGGCGAGAGCCGAAATGCCTTGGAGCTGGGGCTTGCGGAGTGCTGGCGCGAGGTGAGAGAGGCGACCGCCGAGATACGGACCCCCGCCGAGTGCGTTAACTGCAAGCTGCGCCCGCTTTGCCCCGTCTGCGCGGCGGCGTGCAAGTGCGAGACGGGCAGGTTTGACCTTGCGCCGAAATATCTGTGCGAGATGAGCGAATACACGGCTCGGTTCATTGCCGAGCGAGCCGACGAGATCAGGAGAGAAAAACATGAGGATCAATAAAGATTATGTGGTCAGGAGGGTCGCGGGCGAGACGATGCTCATCCCCGTGGGCAAGAGCGTTATAGAGCATAACGGCATCTTCACCCTCTCAGAGAGCGGCGCTTTTATCTATGACCGCCTGTGCGAGGGCAAGACCCGCGACGAGATAGTTGAAGCAATGAAGATCGAGTTCGACGCCGACGAAGCGACGATAAGAAGCGACGCCGATGAGTTTCTGCGCGGCTTGATCGAGGCAGGTATTGTATCCGAATAATTCAAGCCGTGTGCGGCAAGCTCCGCACGCGGCTTTTTATTCATAACCTTGAAGCTGAATTAAATCGAAAATGTCGGTTGTTGAAAAAGCCTGATGTCATGCTATAATCATTTTTTAAGCCTATCTTCGATAAAATGAGGGAAGCTGTATGATTGAAAGGAAAAAGAGAACTTTGATGATAGTCGGAAATGTGATGCTTGCGGTCGCCGTTGCATATACTTTCCGCTTCATCGGAAAAGGCGATTTTTATTCCTTACTGTTTTCCTATCTGCGCAGCTTTATTTATATCGGTCTTTTTACCGCATGGGGGCTTTCCGTCCGTCATCGCATAGTTCAGAAACAGGCAACTTTGAAAACCGTGAAACGCTGGTATCCACCGCGATTGAAAACAAGCTGATGGTTACAACATTAAAAGATGAATAACTCAAAAAATATCCTCGGCTTCAAAGGCCGAGGTTTTTTGTGCTATTTGACAAACAGTCTCGGAAAACAAATACTTCTTCTGCATTTACTGGCACAAATGCCAGTGACAAATGACAAAAAATAAGTACAATTATAAATGAAAAAGATAATGTGTTATAAGGCGGTGATGGGAATGAGAAAGATCGTTTTGGACATTCAAAGTGCCATTCATGCGCACAATATGGAAAGAATGCTCATGCAGGAGTTGGAGGATTGCCAGGTTGTTGTTTCCGAATCGCCCGATTCAACTGCCGAATGGTGCAAATTGCATAAATCCGACGTGCTTTTGATGGAAGTAAAGGATTACTCTCCTTGGATGTTCCCGGAACGAATGGAAATAACAAAAAAGGTCAGAAAAAGCACCCCGGAATGTCGTATTATTTTATTTATAAGCGACGAGAACGACGCGGCTCTTTCGGAAAGTGTCCGGCAAGCAAAGCGTGACGGCTTTATCGACGCTTTCCTGTTCGGCTCAGTTTCCGAAAACTACTTTGCTTCGGTTATCGACAGTGTATAAATGACCGATTAAATAATAATGCAAAGCTGTTTGACTGCCGAGCAGAGCAGACCGGTTTGCCGATTATTTATTTGCAGGCTTAAAGAAAGGCGGATGATATGATGAAGTTAAGTAAATATATTTTAACCTTACTTATAGCTCTGGCTGTGCTTGCCGCGTTTTCGGGCTGTGAGGCGAAACCCTCCGATGATCCTGATTTGACCGAAAACAAAACAACCGATGTCTC
>ERZ779851.702-NODE-702-length-32782-cov-3.421120_pt1 | contig 32782 bp, 17 predicted proteins | sample MGYA00511094_ERZ779851 | MGnify/ENA primary metagenome ERZ779851 (study PRJEB29588, sample SAMEA2155512) | human gut metagenome | biome: human gut; feature: human-associated habitat; material: faeces | place: Denmark | collected 2008/2010 ...
ACAGATAAAGGAGTAACTGCTATGAGCAAAGTTCTGATCATCGGCTGCGGCGGCGTGGCCTCCGTTGCCATCCACAAGTGCTGCCAGGTCCCCGAGGTGTTCACCGAGATCTGCATCGCCAGCCGCACCAAGTCCAAGTGCGACAAGCTGGCCGCCGAACTGGCCCCGAAGACCGCCACCAAGATCACCACCGCACAGGTGGACGCTGACAAGACCGAGGAAGTCATCGCCCTCATCAAGGCTTATCAGCCCGACCTCGTGATGAACATCGCCCTGCCCTATCAGGACCTGACCATCATGGACGCCTGCCTTGCGTGCGGCGTCAACTACATGGACACCGCCAACTACGAGCCGGAGAACACCGACGACCCGGCGTGGCGCGCTGTTTACGAGAAGCGCTGCAAGGAGGCCGGGTTCTCCGCCTACTTCGATTACAGCTGGCAGTGGGCCTACGCCAAGAAGTTCGAGGAGGCCGGCCTGACCGCCCTGCTGGGCAGCGGCTTTGATCCGGGCGTGACCCAAGCTTACTGCGCCTACGCCAAGAAGCACGAGTTCGACACCATCGATACCATCGACATCCTCGACTGCAACGGCGGCGACCACGGCTATGCCTTCGCCACCAACTTCAACCCGGAGATCAACCTGCGCGAAGTGTCCGCCCCCGGCAGCTACTGGGAGAACGGCCACTGGGTCGAGATCCCAGCCATGAGCATCAAGCGGGAGTACAACTTCGACAAGGTGGGCCAGAAAGACATGTACCTGCTCCACCACGAAGAGATCGAGTCCCTCGCCAAGAACATCCCGGAGGCCAAGCGCATCCGCTTCTTCATGACCTTCGGCCAGAGCTACCTTGACCACATGCGCTGCCTTGAAGATGTAGGAATGCTTTCTACAACACCGATCCAGTACAATGGACAGGAAATCGTTCCAATTCAGTTTTTGAAAGCACTGCTTCCGGATCCGGCAAGCCTTGGACCACGTACAAAAGGAAAAACAAATATTGAAAAAGTTATGTTAACCACAAAAGGGGTTGATGTCAGCAATTATGTATTTGCAGATTTTCTGCTATAATCCTTGCGCTGTCTGTGTTTTCTATGTATAATAAAAATTGGTCGTTACTTTAACCAAACCCTATGCATACAATGGTATAAAACGTATTTGGGAGGCTTCCCTTGCAGACCTTTCAAAAACCACTTTCTGACGAGGAAGAAGCGTATTATCTGCAGATGCTTAAGGGGAACGATGTCAAACAGAGTGAGGAAGCCAGACAGATACTGATAGAAAGAAATCTGCGGCTGGTTGCCCATATTGTAAAAAAATACCAGAATGTGGAAGAGGACGCAGAGGATCTGATCTCCATAGGGACAATAGGACTCATTAAGGCGATCCGGACATTCGATGGGGGAAAAGGAAGCCGTCTGGCGACTTATGCAGCCAGATGTATTGATAACGAACTGTTGATGATGCTCCGTATGCGGAAGAAAACCGCAAGGGATGTATCCCTGTATGAACCGATCGGAACTGATAAAGAGGGAAATGAGATCAGCCTTTTGGATGTGACATTATCCAAACAGGAAGATTTTGCAGAGATGATCAGCCGGCGGGAGGATATCAGCAAGGTCAGAAGGCTGGTGTCTACAGTTTTATCTGACAGGGAAAAAGAGATCATCACGATGCGTTACGGGCTCTCGGATGAACAGGAGCTGACGCAGAGGGAAATCGGGGAAAAACTGGGTATATCCAGAAGCTATGTGTCACGTATTGAAAAGAAGGCATTACTGACATTGAAAAAGGCTTTTGAAGATATGTAATGTATAATTCCGGTTTATGCCGGAAAGAAAAGAGAGGTACATTTATTATGGAAAGTTTAGAGGAAATACTGCACGTTGCCTATGAGGCGGGGGCATCCGATATCCATCTGACGGTTGGCATTCCACCAACAATGCGTCTGAATGGTCATTTGGTAAAGATGGATTATCCAATCCTCAGACCGGAGGATACATTGGAGCTTTGTCTGGATGTATTAAACCCGGTGCAGCGTGAAAAATTCGAGGAACGCGGGGAATACGACCTTTCAATTGCATTTGCCGGAATTGGCCGTTATCGTGTCAACGTATTCAAGCAGCGTGGTGCGATCGCGCTTGCACTCCGTACTATCACTGATGAAATCCCGGATCCTGAAAAGCTGGGAGTTCCGAAATCAATCGTAGATCTGTATCTGAGAAAGCGTGGACTTGTCCTTGTAACAGGACCTACCGGTAGTGGTAAGTCAACGACACTGGCATCCATCATCAATAAAGTAAATGAAAACAGAGATGCTCATATCATTACACTGGAAGAGCCGATCGAGTATGCGCATCATCATAAGATGTCCATGGTAAACCAGCGTGAGATCGGGCAGGATACGTTAAGCTTTGAAGCCGGTCTTCGAGCAGCACTTCGTGAAGATCCGGATGTTATCCTCGTCGGAGAAATGCGTGACTTTGAAACAATCAGTATCGCCATCACCGCTGCTGAAACAGGACATCTGGTATTCTCCACACTGCATACAGTCGATGCGGCAAGTACTGTCGACCGTATCATCGACGTATTCCCGGAGCATCAGCAGCAGCAGATCCGTGTACAGCTTTCCAACGTTATTGAGGCGATCATTTCCCAGACATTGATCCCTAACGTTGCAGGAGACGGACGATGCGCGGCTTTCGAGGTTATGCATGCTACATACGCTGTCCGAAACCTGATCCGTGAAGGTAAGTCACATCAGCTTGATTCCATTATCCAGACCGGTAAGAAGGAAGGCATGATGACACTGGATGATTCCCTGCTTGCTTTATATATGCAGAGAAAGATCTCCAAGGAAAACTGTATCCAGTTCTCGCGTGATCCGGAAAAAATGAAGACAAAAGTATTCTAAATCTTATAAAATCTAAAATCTGTGGCCGGGCAGGATTGCCTGCCCGGTCATCTGAAACATATCATTTATAATTTCAAAACATTCAATGAAATAAATCCCTTATAAAAGCAATAACAATTTATTTATCATGTCAAAAAATCAAAAAGGAGAACACATCTATGTACAAATCTATTCTGTCAGGGGCATTTCATGGCATGGAGAGCTTTCTGGTACAGGTTGAGGCTGACATTTCCGACGGGCTTCCGTGTATGGATATGATCGGCTATCTTTCAAGTGAAGTAAAAGAAACAAGGGAACGCGTACGCGTTGGTATCAAAAACAGCGGTTATCAGCTGCCTGTAAAGCGGATCACCATTAATCTGTCGCCTGCGGATGTCAGAAAAGGCGGCAGTGCATTTGACCTGCCTGTAGCACTTGCCCTGCTTGCAGCAAGCGGACAGATGGACGAGGCTGCTAAAATGGCGGATGCGGCAAGGGAAAACGAAGAGGCAGGGGGTACGGGAGAATATCTTGTGCTGGGCGAGATGGGGCTGGATGGCACGATCAAGCCGGTAAAGGGCGTATTTCCGATTTTGATGCATGCACTGGATATGGGAATCGGTAAGTGTATTGTTCCGATCGAAAACAGGGAAGAAGCAGAAGCGGTAGACGGTATGCAGGTCCGGGCTGTCAGCTCGCTTGCAGAAGCGGTATCTGTATGGACAGGAAGGCAGAATGCCGGCGGATCATCAGATGACCGGAATGCAGAAGAAGAAAAAACAGAAAATGATGAAACCGTTGGAAGCCTTGTGATAAATCGGGAAAATAAAAAGGACTTTGCGGATGTATGCGGACAGGAAATGGCGAAGCGTGCTGCAGAGATCGCTGCTGCAGGATTTCATAACCTGCTGCTGGTCGGACCGCCGGGCAGCGGGAAATCTATGATCGCAGAGCGGATTCCTACCATTATGCCTCTGATGAGCAGGGAGGAAAGCATTGCTGTTACAAAAATTTGCAGTATGGCAGGAAAACTGCAAAAAGGAGAAGGGATGGTATGGCAGAGACCTTTCCTGCAGCCGCATCATACGATCACTGCACAGGCGCTGGTAGGAGGCGGAAATACGCCGATGCCCGGAATTGTGACGCTGGCACATCGAGGTGTGCTGTTTTTAGATGAACTGCCGGAATTTGGCAGAGAAAAGCTGGATCTTTTAAGACAGCCTGTTGAGGATAAGAAAGTGCAGATCATCAGGGCAAGATATGCCTGCACGTATCCTTCGGACTTTTTATTTGCTGGTGCGATGAACCCGTGCCCATGCGGCTATTACCCGGATCTTCACAAGTGTAATTGTACGGATCAGGAAAGAGAAAGATATCAAAAGCGTGTCTCGGGAGCACTTTTAAACAGACTGGATATCTGTGCTGAAGTAGGACGGATTGAGTGGGGACAGTTACAGAAACAGGGAAATGAATCAAGTGCAGTGATTTCGAAACGTGTACAAAAGGCGATCAACAGACAGAAGATAAGATATGGGATGGACAATAAATTTAATGCAGATTTATCCAATGAAGAAACGATACTGTACTGCGGAATGAATGCAGGCGCAGAGCGGATTCTGGAGAGAACCTACACAAAATACCAGCTAAATCCAAGAAGCATGTTCCGTATCCGCAGACTGGCAAGAACGATCGCCGATCTGGCAGAGTCGGATGAGATAAAAGAGGCACATGTCAGTGAGGCGATAGCGCTGAATAAGGGGTTGTGGCATGCGTAAAGGAGACCTTACATGACAACAAAAAACATAGACGAACAAAAGAAATATGAATACTGGCTGTACCAGACAAATCCGCTGCGGCGAAGCCGCATGATCCGGCTGACGGAGCGGGGGATCAGCCCAAAAGATCTTTATGAGATGAAAGAGGAAGAACTGAAGAAGCTGTGGCGGTCTATTTGCCAAAATGGGCAGGAAAGTGTGACGGAAAGAGATATTGCCCTTATTTTAGAAAGCCGCAGGACATTTGACCTGCAGGGAGAATATGCAAAACTGCAGGAAAAAGGAATCACATTTGTATCCATATTGCATGAGGACTACGCATATAAGCTGCGTAATATCCCGGATCCGCCATTCGCCTATTTCAAAAGGACAGATAATACAAAGAACAGACCGGATCAGCCGACGATCGCCATCATCGGAGCCAGAAACTGTAGCGGATACGGAAAAGAAATCGCAAAAAGATTGGGAATGTGCTGCGCAGATCTGGGGATGACGGTTGTCAGCGGACTGGCAGCGGGAATTGACAGTATAGCGCAGGAAGCTGCCAATCAGGCGGGCGGTTTTGTACAGGCGGTGCTGGGAAGCGGTGTAGATATCTGTTATCCGGCGCAGAACAGGAGCCTGTATGATGCAGTACTGAAAAACGGTGAGATCCTCAGCGAATATCTGCCGGGGACAGCGCCTATGGCATGCAATTTTCCACCACGGAACCGGATCATCAGTGGCCTAAGTGATGCCTTGATCGTGGTAGAGGCAAGGCAGAAAAGCGGGACAAGCATTACAGTCAATATGGCACTTGAGCAGGGAAAGGATGTGTATGCCATTCCGGGGCGGATCACGGATCCGATGAGCCTTGGCTGCAATCACATGATCAGCCAGGGAGCAGGCATTATCACAGATATAGAGGAAGGTCTGCTGGAAATCAGGCAGATGATACTGGAAAGAACTGAACACGCAGACAAATGCAATAAAGCACAAGATAACACGGGTTTACATAACATAAACAGACAAAAGAACCCCTATTTGCCGGATGACCTGAAAGGCCGTCTGTATGCCTGCATGGACTATATGCCAAAAACGATGCAGCAGCTTTATGAAGAAATCGGAGATGCCAATATTGCGGAGATCATGACCGCCCTTTTGCAGATGGAACTGGATGGAGCGGTTGTGGAAAAGGGAGGGGCGTATTCTTTATGAAATCGTTTTTTTTATTTGGTGAGTTGGACATAATTCACAAAAAAAAGCGTTCATTTTGCAACTTTACAGCATTGAATTATGGCAATGGAAAAATTATAATAAAAAAGACTATATGATGCGCTGACTGTGTCTGTAATGATGGGAACATGTTGGGGCAGACAACATCCGGTCATGCATCTTTCATATATGTCATGATAAAGAGCGAAACAAATAAGAAAGGGGATACATGAATGGTATTTAACAAATTACCGAAAGAGATGAGAAGAACACTTGCGCTCACGCTGGCTGCCTCTATGGTGGCTACGGGAACGCAGACGCCGGTTCTTGCAGATCAGGTGCAGGAGGTTTCTGTGCAGGAAGTGCAAAATGCGCAGACAGAGGCTGGAGAGGAACAAAATGTCCGGGCTGCAGAGCAGCAGGAAGAAGTACCCGTGGCAGAAGAGCAGACAGGTACTGTCGGACAGGCAGAAGCAGAAGAATCTGTAGAGGAAAATCTGAATGATACAGTATCTGCAAATACAATGGCTAGCATAAATAATAAAACCGCGGATACAGAAGATCTGGATGCAGAGGAAGTTATTGATGAAGAAATTAATGTAGATATGGCAGCGGAAGCGGATAATGCAACCTATGTAGAAATAGCGGTTACTTCCGGTAATGAAGAGAATGGAAAATTAAGTTGTGGTTTCGAATTTAATAAAACTACTATGACAGCCAGACTTGTGAAAATTGTACCGGCTAAAGAAGCAGTCAATAGACCTAAATTTGCTGAAGATGCAGATGAAAAAGATAAACGCGTTACATTAAAACTGGATCAGGTTAATGATGATAATGGAAATGTATATACGGTAACGTCCATTTATAATGATGCAGGTATTTGTGGAACGAATATACCACTGATGGATCTTGTTATCGGTGCAAATGTGGCAACAATAGGGAAGAATGCATTTAGAAATAATCCGGTTAGATCACTTACATTTGAAGCAGGATCAGGCCTTTCTGAAATTGGTGATTATGCATTCAGTACTTTATATTTGGAAGATGATATCGTTATTCCGCAGAAGGTAAAAAGTATAGGGGAAGGTGCTTTTCAGGGAACTGCATGCACAAATGTCAGATTTGCGACAAATACAGTTACAACATCGGTAGGAAAGTCTGCTTTTGCCAATTGTAAAAAACTTGAAACTGTATTATTTGACGATTCATATGCAATGACTGAAATGGGAGAATCCATATTTGAAGGCTGTACAAAATTACAGACTGTATCAGGATTCCCGGTTGGAGTGACAAAGGTTCCGGATAGTTGTTTCAGTGGTGATAGTGAACTTACAAAAGTTGAGTATGCCAATATCGCAGCAGTTACAGAAATTGGAAAATCCGCATTCATGAAGTGCAAAAGGCTCGAGGCAGATGCAGCTTATAATCCAATAGGTGAAAATGTGACAAGTATCGGTGCATCCGCTTTTGCCGAGTGTGGAAGTACTTATAATAATGCTACGGAAGATTATACCTGTTTTACAGAAATTACAATACCGGCTGGAGTGACAAAGCTGGAAGCAAGTACATTTGCAAATTGTACAACTTTGAAAAAGGTTACGTTTGCAGATGAAAACAGTGTTGTTGAAATAGGTGACAGCTGTTTTGGGGGAGATACAGCACTGACAATTTGCGAACTGCCAGCACAGCTGGAAAAACTTGGAAATGCATCGTTTAGCAAAACTGCACTTACATCAGTACGTATTCCTGCAACACTTAAGATCGCGAACAGTCCGTTCGCTGAATGCCAGAAAATCAAATCAATTCAGTGGGGAACAGAAACGGCAAAAGTCACAAAGGTTGTAGACACTCTTTTTCAGAATCTGAAAAGTGCTATAGAAGTTGATTTCGCTGACCAGATTACGGAAATCGGAGCGTCTGCTTTTGCGTCTAGTTCTATTACAGGAGTAAACGGAACTGGAAAAGTAGAAACAGTGAATGAAAAAGGTTTTATGAACTGTAATGCGCTTGTTGGTGAAGTGAGTATGCCTGCTTTGACACAGATATATGCATATGCATTCTCAGGTGTCGGAGCAACAGATTTTATTATTTCGAATGATGTTACGGTAATAGATGAGGGGGCATTTGCAAAATGTAGTAACTTAAAATCAATGAATATTGCAGCTGGTGTTGCGGATGTAGATCTGGGGAACATGACGAAACTGGGACAAATTGGAAAAAATGCATTTTCAGGTTGTCAGGCGATTGTCAGTCTGCAACTGCCGGGAACAGTAACAAAGATAGAAGAAGGCGCATTTTCCGGATTGACTGCACTTGCTAATGTGAAGTTTAAGAATAATGGAGAAAAGGGGACAACAACAATAGGTACCAGTGCATTCTCCGGTTGTACAAACCTTGTGGATGTGGAGACTGCTTCTAATGTAGGTGTCATTGATAACAAAGCATTTTCAGGTTGTGTAAAACTAATGCGCTTGAAGTTGGCAGATGGTCTGCAGACAATTGGCAATTCAGCATTTGCCGGATGTAAACGTCTGGAAGGTGTGTTACCAGATGGAGCAGAAGAGGAATATGAAATTGTAGAAGAAAAGAGGGTTAAGCTTCCCAACCCTAATGCACAACTGGTTATTCCAGAAAGCGTAACGACGATTGGAGACATGGCATTTGCATACTGCTATAATGATGATGAAACGCATACACCGGAAGGTGGAAGTGAAAAAGTTTATAAAATCGGCATCAAAGCAGTTCATATTGCAGGTAATCCTGCGGGCACAACAATCGGTGCTTCCGCATTTGCAGGCTGCCAGAATCTGACAAAACTGACATTGGGAGAAGGCGTGACCGGGTTAGGAGACAGTGCCTTAAAAGATACCAGACTGGAAGAAATTACGATTCCATCTACCTTTGAAACCGGTACTGCGAAGAATTCTCCGTTTACATCCGGGGAAAACAGTACTCTGAGGAAAGTGACATTTGCAGATGGTATTCAGGTGATTCCGCAGTATTTCTTAAGCAACATTACAACACTGACAAAAATCGAAATACCGGCAAGTGTGCAGAAGATCGGGGATCATGCATTTGCAGACTGTAGTAATCTTAAAACGGTGACTTTTAAAGAACAGGATGCTTCAAAGCTTACAACGATTGATACAAGTGCCTTTGAGGGCTGCAGCCTGATGACGCTTTTTAAGCTGCCTGAGGGTGTGACAACAATCAATGCCTCTGCTTTTAAAGATTGCAAAAAAATAAGTCTCACAGACCTTCCAACAGGTTTGATAACAATCGGTAACGCAGCATTTGAAAACTGCACAATGCTTCGGGTTGGCGAACTGCCTGCTATAACAGCCTTGGGAACGGCTGCATTCAAAAACTGTGTTAATCTCCCGTTTCTGTCAGTAGACACCTCTAATTTGGCTGAGATCAATGCAACGGCATTTGAAGGATGTACAGGCCTTAGAAGTGTTCAGATTAATGGTGGTGAAAAGAAACAAACGACGATTGCTGATGGGGCGTTTGCGACATGTAATAGTTTAAAATGGTTAGATATTGAGAATGTCAAATCGATTGGAAAAAATGCATTTGCAAAGCTGCCGTTTTCAGCATTGGAGATCAATCAAGTAGATACCATCGGGGAATCTGCCTTTGCAAGTTGTGATAAATTAGAAAATCCGGTCATCCAAAATGTAAAAACAATTGGTGCTTCAGCATTTGCGGGATCTGGAGCGCAGACAGACGATAACAAAGTATTGCTGGATTCTATTCAGAATGTGGGCAGCAGGGCGTTTGAAGGATGCCAATTTACAAGTGCTGATATCAGGGATTTGGAGAAAGTTACAACTTACACAGATCCGGAAACAAAGATTGAGTATTCTCCATTTGCAAAGAGCAGCATTAAAAAAGTGGAGTTTAGTGATGAGACAAAGAACACTGTTTGCACAAAGGCATTTAAAAATGTAACCAGTTTACAAAGCGTGGAGCTGGCTTATTGTTTCACATACGGTAATATTTCCACCATTGATGCAAGTGCTTTTGAGGGCTGTGTGAATCTGACTGATATTAACCTGAGTGATAAATTGACAACAATCAACGGACTTGCTTTCTACAATACAGGATTGACAGAAATTACGGTTCCGGCTTCTCTGACAAAGATTACAACAGCATCCGCTGCAGGGAAAAACGTCGGTCCATTTGCAGGAGGTGTGCTGAGAAAAGTAACGTTTGCAGATGGTGTAACAAAATCATTACAGGGTATGTTTATGGGTACGACTTCTCTGGAAGAAGTGGTATTACCGAAAAGCCTTAAAACGATCGACCAGAATGCCTTTAAAGATTGCAGCAGTCTCAAGAAGCTGTCAGTAGGAAAGAGTGGAGGGGAAAACGTACTTGATACAGTAGAAACCATTAATGCAGGTGCGTTTAACGGCTGTTCTTCTCTGGAAACACTTACATTAAAGAATGTTGCAAAAATTGATTCCAGCGATACTAACAGAACATTTGGCGGCTGTACGAGCTTAAAGAAAGTATCTGTTACCGGTGTGACGACAACAGATAACACAGGAAAGACAACACTGAGTACAACAATCGGAACATCTGCCTTTAAGGACAATAAGGCGCTGAAAGAGATAAATCTGGATACGATCAAAACCGTATCGCAGGAAGCATTCAGAGGCTGTGGTGTGGCAGATGATGGAACAGATCCTGCAACATTAACTCTGAATAATGTAAACGCTATTGGTTCACTTGCTTTTTACGGATGCGGATTTAAGGCAGTACAGATACCGCGTCAGCTGACTTCCGTAGCAACCGGTAAGATTGATGGAGTGGAATATGGTCCGTTCGCAGGCGGAAAACTGGAAACAGTTTCATTTGGTACGTTGATCAATACTATTCCGGATAATTTATGCATGAATACTACAAGTCTGCAGAAGATTGAGCTGCAGTCTGTCAAAGCAAGCCTGAGAACGATTGGTAAAAATGCATTTAAGGGCTGTACATCGGTAGAAGAAGTTACAATTCCGAAGGGCATTTTAACTGTTAGCAATTCAGCTTTTGAAGGCTGCAGTGGACTGACAGATGTTACGATAGCAGCGAAGACGATCAATGCCAAGGCTTTTGCAGAGTGTAAAAATCTGAAGGCAGTGAAAATGGAAGAAGGGGTGACGACAATTCAGGGCATGGCATTTGCCAACACACAGATTTCTGCTGTTACCATACCTTCTACCCTCACAACGGCCGGAACGACAAAAGAAGGAACCATTGAAAAAGGACCTTTTGCCGGAACGATGATCGCAACAGTGCATGGGCAAACAGAGGACAGTACCGAAGTACAGGAAGGCGCAACAATTCTGCCGGAAACCCAAAAAATACCGGATAATCTTTTCCTTGGCTGTACCTCTATTATAGATGTACAAATTCCGAAAACTGTTACTGAGATTGGGCAGAAAGCATTTAAGGATGCCAGCAGTGTTGAAAATGTGACGTTTGCCGTGAATACGGAAACCGGTAAAGTAAAGGGAGTAGAGAAGATTGGCATCAGTGCATTTGATGGCTGCAGCTCATTGCAGGAGCTTGTTTTGCCGGAAACTGTAACAGAAGTGTTGCAGGGAGCTTTTGCAAATGAAGGAGCTCTGGTAAAGGCTGATATGAGTCGGGCAGCATCTCTGAAAAAATGGGATAAAGAGTCATTCAAGGGGGATACAGCACTGGCAGAGGTTGTTCTGCCGACAGCAGGCGGTATCACAGCAATTCCGGATGGCGCATTTGCAGGATGTACCTCTTTGACAGGTGAAAACCTGAAAATTCCAAAAAATATTGTAACGATCACAGCGAATGCTTTTAAAGAGTCCGGTTTGAAGAAACTGTATATACCAAACCAGGTGACAATGATCGGAGCAAGCGCATTTGAGGCTTGTAAAAATCTGGAAGATGTGCATATTAGTAACAATATATCGATCATCAGTCAGAGTACGTTCAAAAACTGTGAGAAGCTGAAAAAAATTGAGATTCCGGTTAAGGTAGACCAAATTGGAACAAATGCATTCTATGGTTCCGGACTGAAAGACGTATATATTTTTGGAGATCCGGAGATTGGCGGTGGTATCACAAATACCTATGCAGGCATGAAAAATCAGCTTTCTGTTTTTGAAAAAGAAGTTGTGGATGAAACAGCCAGTGCAGTGAGCCAGCATATATTTAATGCAGACTTCACAATTCACGGTGCTGAAAATACAAAACTTAAGACAGCGTTTTTTGATACATACAGAACAGAAACAGACGGACGGTCTGTACCAAATGTTGCAGATGGCAAGGGAACGATCGCTATTTACAGTACGAGTCTGGCGAATACAGATCAGCCATGTATGAAATGGGACAGTCTGGATGAGGCTGTTTACAGGGCTGCAGCAATTAAACTGGATCAGTCAGAACTGACTATGATGCTCAAAAATAAGAAAGCCATGGTGGCAAGTGTAATTCCTGCTGATGAGACGAAGGAAGACAGCGTACTGGATGCGCTCACATGGGAATCTAGTGACGAAAAGATTGCAAAAGTAGATGCCAATGGTGTGATTACCGCGAATGCAGAAGGTACGGTAACGATAACTGCAAAAGCGGGAGATGTAAAGGCAGAATGCAAGGTTAAGGTAATCAGCCCGATCAACACCTGCGTGATGCAGAAGGAGGGTGGAACAGATAGTCTGACTTCTCTGGCACTCAGAGGCGGCGAAAGTATCACTGTGACTTTCGATGTACAAAAATCCAATAAGCAGGCATCCGATGAGTATACAATAAAGGCGGGAGACGCTTCTGTGATCTCTGTTGAGAAGAAAGATAAGATCAGCAATACCTATGTGATAACTGCCCTGAAGAAAGGAAAAACTTCTATCATCTGTAGTGCAACGGATGGATCTGAATTTACCAAAACGTTTGATGTAACGGTTGATTCTACACAGCATATTGTTGCGGATCCAACGAAGTTTACCAATAATAATGAGGACGGTTCCCATAATTATGAAGCAAATACAAAAGATTCCTGGACCTATCATGTGGACGGTGTATCTGAGATAAAAATCACATTTGATCCTGTGACAGAAGTAGAGCCTGATCATGACTTTATACTTGTGTATGACAAAGATGGAAAATCATTATTGTATGATGGAGATGCTGCTGTAAATGGTGTCGCAACTGTAGTGACAGAAGATAGTACAGTGAAGTATAAGTATACGGGCGATCAGCTTGATGACCGGACGTTTACAGTAAAAGGTGATACCGTCAGGGTGCAGATTGACGCAGATGCAAGTGGTGAGCGTTACGGATTTAAAGTCAGCAAGGTTGTAACGAAGAATACGATCGATTATAAATTGAATGGCGGACTTACCAAAAATAATCCAAATCCTTATTCATTCAGCTCAGATAGTACAGAGCCTGTTATACTGAAAGATGCAACAAGAGAAGATGCAATCTTTGTCGGATGGTATACGGATAAGGCTTGTACCATTCCGATTACAGAAATCAAACCGGGTATAGGTGGTGTTACAGTTTATGCCAAATGGCAGGAAAATCCGGCTGTTATTTATAAGCTGAATGGAGCACCGGATTCTGTGAATAAGCAAAATCCGAAGTATGTACCATTTGATAATGAGGAGGAAATTGTATTACAGGCAATTGAGAGAGAAGGCTATACGTTCCTTGGCTGGTATACGGACAAAGAATGTACAAAGCAGATTACTGCGATACCTGCTCATACGAAAGTGGCATTAACAATTTATGCAAAGTGGGAAAAGAAGACAGCACCGGCAGAACCGACACCGACACCTACACCTGTGCCAACACCGGAACCGTCCAAAGTACCAACACCGCAGCCTTCCAAAACGCCTGCTCTGGAGCCTTCAAAGACACCTTCGCAGGAACCAGCTAAGACACCGGAAAATAAACCGGCGAAGGCAGGTACACAATTATCGGCTGCAGAAGCAGGTGCTTCTTATCAGGTTGTGAGTGAGGATGAAAAGCAGCCTACGGTCGTTTATACAGCACCGGCAGATAAAAATGTAAAGAAGATAACTGTTCCGGCTACAATTACGGTAGGAGGCATTACCTATAAGGTTGAGTCGGTTGCACCGGATGCATTTAAAAATTGCAGGAAACTGACAAGTGTTAAGATTTCAGCAGGTGTTCAGAAAATAGGTAAAAATGCATTCAGTGGCTGTAGTAAGCTTTCTTCCGTGACAATTGGCAAAGATGTTACAGAGATCGGTGCCGGCGCTTTTGCAAATTGTAAGGCTTTGAAGAAGATCACAATACCGGCAGCGGTTACAAAGATCGGCAAAAAAGCATTTAACAAATGTAAAAAACTCAAGACAGTGACCATAAAAACAAAAAAACTGAAAACTGTCGGCAGTTCAGCGTTCAAGGGAATTGCAAAGAAAGCGGTTATCAAGCTGCCAAAGGCAAAGAAGGCTGCTTATAAAAAGCTTTTAAAGAAAAAATATGATAAAACAACAAAGCTGAAATAATGAGAGTTTAAAAGGAGGAAAAGTATGAGAAAGAAACACTTGCTTACGAAAGCACTGACACTGGTGCTTTCAGCAGCAATCTGCGCCGGAGGAACCGGGCTGGAAACTCTGGCTGCGTCTGTGGAAATTACACAGACGCAGGAAGTGCAGCCGGATGGCGCGCAGGAACAGGCAGATACTGTATCAGCAAATGATGCAGCAACTGAAGAAAACGGGGATACAGTGACAGATCCGGAAGAGTCACAGGAAGAAGTCACGCAGGGGGAACTGGCTGATCCGGAAGAGACGGATGATGAAAATGAAACAACAGGCGAAGAGGAAACAGAAGCTGGCGAGGAAGATCTGGATGCGGATGAAGCATTACAAATGCCAAATGATGACGAGCTTTTTGCAAGGTATGCAGATGAGAAGCTGTCGGCAGCAGTTGTAGAGCTTTATAATAAAGCAAAGAATACAGATGAATATTCAAAAAGTAATCTGACAATCGGACTGATCAAAAGTTATACGGGAGCTTTAGATTTTACACAATTAAAAGATATGTCTGCTTCGGATATTACAGATATTACAGGACTGGGATATGCAAGAAATGTCAGTGCTATTGATATCAGTACCACTAATGTGACAAAAATATCATCCTATGAATTTAACAGCTGTGCATCCCTTACAGAGATAAAACTACCCGATACATTAACAATAATAGAAGATCATGCATTTGCAGGCTGCAGCTCTTTAAAAGGAATTGATCTGCCTGTATCGCTTATCGGGATTGGGGGATATGCATTTAGCAACTGCTCTGAGCTGGCATATGTAAATACATTGTTAAATGGAGAAAATGTGATTGCAGATACATTGCCGGATGGCTTGGAATCAGTTGGAACCAATGCATTTGCCGGGTGTTCCGCACTTGTTAAAATTACAATACCGAGTTTTGGAACCGGAACAATTCTGGAAAAAGCATCCTCTCTTTTTGCCAATTGTACATCATTGAGTGAAGTTAAGATTGGAAGCAGCATTCAGTCAATTCCAAATGCCTGTTTTTATGAAAGTGGTAATGAAAAAACAGGTATGACAGTAACGATCGAAGCAGGTTCCAAACTGGATAAGATCATGGATTCGGCTTTTGAAGGTGCCAATATGAGCAGTCTGGATCTTTCAGGCTGTGCCCATCTGGCTGCGATCGATGCAAGAGCTTTTGCAAAGAAAAATGCAAAAATTCCTTTGACAGAGATCAGACTGGCTGCAGTGATCCAGGATGAAGCGGGAAACGAACTGCAGCTCAGCATCGGAAAAGAAGCATTTTATCAAGCTCCGCTTGTGAGTATGTATGCGGGAAATTCTGATGACCAGGTGGTAACATTGCCTGATTATGTAAAATCTGTTGGTGTAGGTGCATTTGCGGAAAATGAGGCAATGAATGCACTGGTGCTTGGCAGTAGTATTCAGACAATCGGTGATTTTGCTTTTAATGCCTGCAAAAATCTTGCCACAGTAACCCAGAGTACAACAAAGGATGGCGACTGCGCTACAGAAAGCATCGGTACCTGTGCATTCAGGGAAACGGGATTTGCGGATGCCAGCTTTCTTGGAAAGATGAACCACCTGAAACGGATCGGTGGAGAAGAGCAGCATCTGGATAGTATAGATGACAGAGAGAAGAGCAATTCTTATATAAAGATCAAAAAACCGGATTATAAAAAGAATTATGTCCTGAAAAATGAAAAATTCGGATCGGAAGTTTTTACAGAGAGTAAGGTGCAGACGGTTGTACTGCCAGCCTCTATTGAAGTGATTGAAAGCCGTGCGTTTTATAATTGTGAAAGCCTTGAGAGCGTTACAATGGAAAGCGGCAGAAAAGACAAAGGCGTAACCTGCAAGATCAATTCAGAAGCATTCAGAGAGTGTGAAAAATTGAAAACGGCAATTTTACCGGATAATGAGAAGATGGGAGAAAACCTGGAAATTGATAAGGGTGCATTTCTTCAGTGTAAGGCACTTGATACAATTTCAAAATTAGAGGGAGAAGCAACCTATAATGGCAAATTTCCTAAGACGTTGGCAAAGCTTGCAGATAATGCATATGACACAACAGGACTGAAAGAGGTGCTCATTCAGGATCGTGAAGATGGAGCCATGCCTGAGATTGGTACTTATGTATTTATGGACAGTGCATCGATTAGAAAAGCTGTTATGCCACAGGCAACGGTAAAGCTGGAAAAGGGACTTTTTTACGATTGCGGTATCAATGATTTCTCAACATCGGGAACTGTAAAGAATCTGGAAGAAATTGATGACTTTGCATTATTTGGAAGTACATTTGACACGCTGGATCTTTCTGCTTATACAAAATTGAAACGACTTGGAAGTCATGCGCTGGCTTACAGGGATCTGAATAGAACACCGATCCGTACAAGTCAGTATAGCAGCGATAGTGTAAAAAAACTGGTTTTACCGGCCAATATTGAAAATGATGCTTTGGAACTCGGAGAATATCTGTTTCGGGGAGCAAGCAGATTTAACACAATGCAGGTAAAGGGAGAATATGAGACAGATGGTATTGTATGTATTCCCGATTATGTTACGAATGATTCCTGCGTAGGAGGAACTTTCTCGGGAACAGCGGTTGAAGAGGCACACTGGCAGTATACAGAAACCCAAAAAAATCCATGGACGTATATTCCGCACAGTATGTTCAATGCGGCAAGAGTTTCAGATATTTCAAAGTGTCTGCTCCCGGTAGCGGATTTGAAGGAAATTAAAGAACAGGCATTTCTTGGATGCATGTGGCTGAATACTGTTGACCTCAGACCGTATACACAGCTGGATACACTGGGAGAAGGCGTATTTGCAGAGTGTTTTACTTTGAAAAGTGCGTATATGGCACCACAGCTTACAAAGCTGCCAAATCATACATTCTTTACAGGATTCTATAGTAAGATAACCAGCTCGGCAGGATATGCATCTACACTGCAGTATGTGGACCTTGGTAATATTACGGAGCTGGGAGAATACTGCTTTGCTTCCGTAAACCTGCAGAGTGATACCGAAGGAAGCGGTACACCGCAAAATGTTATTTGGCCGGCAAATATGCAGGCAATCGACCTTTCAAAGATCAAAAAGATCGGAAAGGGCTGTTTCCTTGGACAGACAAAGCTTACAACAGTTAAATTTGGTGAAGAACTGACAGTGATTGGGAATAATGCATTCCAAAGCTGTGCATCACTGAGTCTTAAACCGGACAGCGCAGCAGAGGTTCAGAATCCGGCAGAAGGGAAAAATGTGGAAATTGTGACAGCAGGTCTTCCGGACAGCCTTGAGAGTATCGGTGATTATGGATTTTACAGATGTGAAAATCTGGATACGGTTATTTTTGGCTCCAAGCTGAATCAGATTGGTAAATATGCATTTTCTGAAACAATCGGTCATTATGATTATGACTATACAGATAGCAAAGGGTTATATATCGCGCCTGTGAACTCGGCACCTTCTTATGATTGTACCGTGCTGCCAAGTTATCCGGAGGCAAACGGTAAGGTGAGAGATGTGATCAACTGTGATTTTACACAGGCAACGAATCTGGCGATGATTGGAGATCATGCGTTTTATATTTCCAGTATTGGAAAGGCAGATCTGCAGAATACCAAGGTAAAGAGACTGGAGAGCTTTACATTTGCTGACTGCCCTAAACTGGACAGCGTGGAACTCGGAAACAGTTTTAATCTGGTTGCGGACAACAGTCTTGCAGCATGCCCGAGACTGACAACACTTAGGGTTTACACAACAACTACGATCAGCAAAAAGGCATTTGCGGCTGTATCTGTATTCAATGGAAAGTGGAAAACACAGGCAATTGGCGATCTGTATAACTCTACGGGTGAAGTAAAGAAACCGACGATCGATGTTACGACAGAACCGGTTACAACGATCGGTATCGGCGGGGAAACAACATTGCCATATTATGTAACCCCTTATGTAAAAGGGGATGCTCCGGCATTTACCTATCTATTGATCGGGGATGAAAGTTCACCGGACACAATTGATGAATATATGTATGTAGAAGGACGTGTGTCATCCTATTATTATAAAAAGAACAATCTGGCAGGAAATCCGGCATATCTGGTAGGCAGTGATTACTTTACAAATGCAAAAGATGCGATCACATTCCGGACAGATGCAAACCAGACCGTGGAAACGATCAAGATCACAGGGCTGAAGCCTATGCAGGATAATGAAACGGTTCCGTTCAGTATTGCAACACAGATTTCTTTTGTAAGAGATAATAATAACAGAACGCAGGGAGTGAAGCTTTCCAGTCTGGACAGCATATTTACAACAACTTACAATATCCATGTGGCAAATGTACCATATCGCCCGGTATTGTATACGGATTCAGCCAGAACCAAAGAAGAGAACGTTGCTTTAAACGAAGCAAACGGAACAGCAACTCTGACACAGACAATACGTGCATGCAAAAAGAAGGCAAATTACAGTCAGAATTATTATTTTGATCTGAAAAATCTGAAGGCTTCAGAGTCAAGACCAAATATCTGTAACCTGATCATTGAAAGCAGTGACCCTTCCGTCATTGCAATAGCAGGAAGCGCAAAGCAGGTTGCGGGAAGTACAAACCAGTGGAAGGTAGAGGCAGCAGCATACAATGCAAGTACTGCAACGGCATCTGCTGCAACAAGAGGCAGATACTTCAGCGTTGCTGCCAAGAAGCCTGGTGCAGCAACTGTCAAGGTATATCCTGAAGGAAGCCCACAGCAGACGGTAACGATTACTTATAATGTAGTGGCGGATATCCAGAGCATATCATTGACAATGCCGACAGAATTTGCAGCCGGTGTCAGACCGGGAGATACTTTTAATGTTCTCAATAGCGTAAGAACCTATCTGAATGGATCGGTATCAAAAGCAAAGAATGACTTAGGAACATTATTCCAACTGACGGATAATAAAATCACATATACATCAGATAAACCGCAGGTACTTAGTGTAGATGCACAGGGTAATGTAACGGTGCAGAGTGTAACGGCAGAAAAACAGACCGTAAAGATTACAGCTACGGTCATAACACCGGATGGTGACAAGGTAGAAGGCTCTGTAAACTGTAATGTGGCATATCCGCAGATGAAGAACGGTGCAGAGACAAAGGACAGTACAGGTGCAAGTGTGACAGTAAAAACTGCCGGAAGTGCAACAAAGCAGGGCGAGGTCAGCTATACAAAGCCGGCAGAAGGTGTAACAAATGTAACAATTCCTGCTGCAGTTGTCGTAGATGGTGTAACCTGTAAGGTAACTGAGGTAAGTGTAGATGCCTTCAAGGGAAATAAGACAGTTCAGAATGTCACAATACAGGCTGATGTAACAACCTTACCAAATGATATGTTTAAAGGCTGCACAAATTTGCAAGCTGTAACATTACCGTCCGGTATTACGAGTATTCCGAGTGGAATGTTTAGCGGCTGTACAAAGCTAAAGACGATCAAGATTCCGGGTAAAGTAACAGAGATCGGAGCGAATGCGTTTAAAAACTGTAAGGCGCTCACGAAGATTACGATTCCGAAGCCTGTAAAAACAATTGGAAACAGTGCATTCAGTGGCTGCAGTAAACTCAAGACAGTTACTTTCCACAAAAAAGCAGTTCTGACAACGATTGGAAACAGTGTATTCAGTGGCTGCAAGGCAATGAAGACAATTTCACTGCCAAAGAAGCTGGAAAGCATTGGAAGCAAGGCATTCTATAAGTGCGGTAAACTGAAAACAATCAAGATTCAGTCGACGGTATTAAAGAAAGTTGGAAAGAATGCATTTAAGAGCATTTATAAAAAGGCGACGATCAAAGTACCGAAGAAGAAACTGGGAGAATACAAAAAACTCCTGAAGAAAAAAGGACAGTCTTCTAAAGTGAAGATCAAGAAGTGAAATCTATAGGGTAAAAAGCGAAAGGTGGTCGGTTTGTGACCACCTTTCTTTTGTAAATACATCAAAAAAGTAAATGCGAAAACGTTTGAAAATAGTAAATGTGCCCAAAATAACGCACAATTTTTGTGTACTTATTTCAGTACAAAAGGATGCAATCGCCTTTACACAATCTTAAGAAAATGTTAAAATGATTTACATAAAATTCATACTTTGGGTTTGCTATGCCCGTAATGACCGAATTTTAAAAAGTAGGAAGTAGTATGAAAGGACAGTAAGATGGGGTTATCAGGAAGAAGAAAGATAAGAATCGGTGATATTCTTATCAATGAAGGTATCATTTCACCGGAGCAGCTTGACGAAGCACTTGCTAAGCAGAGGGAAAATAAAAAACGACTTGGTGAAATTCTTGTTAATGATGGATATGTAACAGATGAGACAATGGCAAATGCCCTTTGCCATCAGCTTGGCTATGAAAGAGCCGATCTGCAGAGCCGCATCCCGGATGATCTGATTTCCATGTTTGATGTGGATATATTGAAAAAGTATTCAGCCATCCCTTACCGGTATGATGATCGTAATGTCAATGTGATCTGCATGGCAATGTCCGATCCGATGGATATGCTGGCGATCGATGACCTTTCGATGATCAGCAACCGTATGATCCAGCCGGCTGTCGCAACGCCGCGTGAGATTATGCTGGCGATCGATAAGTATTACGGAAATGCCGAAGCGATCAAGGCTGCCAATGATTATGAGCAGGAAAGAGCCGATCTGTTCCAGGAAGATGAAATGGATCGTATGATCAATGAGGATGTCAACAATTCCCCAATCGTACAGCTCGTTAATAACATGCTGGAACAGGCAGTCCGCCAGAGAGCTTCCGATATCCATATCGAGGCACTGGAAAAGAAAGTCCGGATTCGTTACCGAATTGATGGCGCATTATTTGAACGTATTACATATAATATAAAGCTGTTGCCTGCAATCGTAGCCAGATTAAAGGTTATCGGCGGAATGGATATCTCCGAAAAGAGAAAACCGCAGGATGGTCGTATCACAACGTTTGTTGATAACAGAGAATATGATATCCGTGTATCTATCCTTCCGACGGTATACGGCGAAAAGACAGTTATGCGTATTACCAACAAAGGTAATCTGACAAGAGATATTTCAGAACTTGGTTTCAGCGAAAGCGAGAGAAAAGTATTTACTCATATCTTAAAAAATCCACATGGCATCATTCTTGTTACAGGACCTACAGGTAGTGGTAAATCAACAACGCTTTATACCGCACTGAGCGAATTAAATACAGAAGCAGTAAATATTATCACGGTCGAAGACAACGTGGCGGGAATCAATCAGGTACAGACGAATGTAAAAGCAGGACTTACTTTTGCAAGCGCACTTCGTTCTATCCTGCGTCAGGATCCGGATATTATCATGATCGGAGAAATTCGAGACGGTGAGACAGCAAGCATTGCGGTGCAGGCATCTATCACAGGTCACTTGGTTGTAAGTACACTGCATACGAACTCGGCAGCGAGTACGGTTTCCCGTCTGGAAGATATGGGAATCGAATCTTATCTGATCGCAGATTCGGTTGTAGGTATCATTGCACAGCGTCTGGTACGCCGCCTATGTCCGAGATGCAAGCAGAAGCGTCTTGCGAATGAAGATGAACTGGATATTCTTGGCATGGAAGGACAGGAAGTGGAAATTTACGAACCGGTCGGATGCCCAAACTGTGACAACAGCGGTTATCGCGGACGAATCGGTGTATATGAGATCATGGAAGTGAATAATGATGTAAAGAGATGTATCGCAAAAGGCGGAGATGCTGATGCGATCAAAGACGTGGCGCTCCAGAACGGTATGAGTACACTTCGCATGAGCGCGACGAGATATGTGCTGCAGGGTATTACATCAGTCAGCGAAATGATAAAAGTTTCCTTTGAAAGCTAAGGGATACAGAAAAGATAGAAGAGAAAGAAACCTAGGAGGGTGTGCAGGTGACAACTTATAAATATTCTGCTGTTGATAAAAACGGTAAATCAATCAATGGCTCAATTGAAGCGGAAAGTGAACAGAAAGCTGCAGAACAGCTGAAAAAAGAGGGAAAGATACCTACCGAGATCAAGGAGCAGACACTTCTTGACAAAGATATTAATATGGGGTCTTTGTTTAAGAAAAAAGTTGCGGTCAGAGATATGAGTATTTTCTGCCGCCAGTTCGTAAGTATGCACAGAGCCGGCGTTACGATTCTGGAATCTATGCGGATGCTGACGGAACAGACAGAAAATCCTACCTTGAAAGATGGACTTCAGGAAGTATACCTTGGTGTACAGAAAGGAGAATCACTTGCAAGTTCCATGGCAAAGAGACCGGATGTATTCCCGAAGCTGCTGATCCACATGGTCAGCGCCGGTGAGGCTTCCGGTAGTCTGGATATCGCATTTGAGCGTATGGCGGTACAGTTTGAAAAATCTGCCAAGATCCAAGGGTTGATCAAGAAAACAATGGTCTATCCGATCATGGTATTGGTTGTAGCGGTAGTTGTTGTTATTGTCATGCTGACATTTGTTGTGCCGACTTTCATGAGCATGTTTGCGGATATGGATATTGATATGCCAAAGATCACATTGGCTGTCGTAGCTGCTTCTAATTTTATGCAGGCGAGATGGTATATTGTAGTGGCTGTTATCATTGCGATCGTATTCTTTATCAGATGGTTTAAGAGAACGGAAACCGGTGAAACCTTATTCGCAAAAGCTGCAATTAAGATTCCAATGCTGGCAGATCTTACAGTCAAGCAGAACGCGGCAAAATTTGCAAGAAATTTATCAACTATGCTGGCTGCCGGTATTTCCATGCCGGATGCGGTTGAAATCGTAGCAGAAACAATGGGAAATAAGTTTTATATGATGGCAATGCGTGACGCCAGAGCGGATGTTATTCAGGGTGTTCCGCTTTCGCAGCCGATCGAAAAATCGGGATTGTTTCCACCGATGGTATATCATATGGTAAGAATCGGCGAGGAAACAGGTAATATTGAAAATATGTTGGATACATTAGCTGATTATTATGAAGAAGAAGTAGAAGTGGCAACACAGTCATTGATGGCGGCTTTGGAACCGTTAATGATCATTATGCTTGCCGGTGTCTGCGGCGTGATCATCGGTGCGGTTATGGCTCCTATGGCAGCTATGTATACAGGACTTGATAATCTGTAAAATAGAGGGAAAAATGCAAAAAAAAGACAGGGGATTTTCACTGGTAGAACTCATTATAGTCATTGCGATTATGGCAATCTTGATCGGCGTATTAGCGCCACAGTATATCAAATATGTAGAGAAATCCAAGGTAACTGCGGATCGCGATATTTTGGAATCTGTGTACCGGGCATGCTCAACGGCTTCGGCAGATGATGATATTACAGATCTGCCACGGGCGGGAGATACCAATATAACAGTAGATCCTGCGGGCAATCATTCAAATTGGAGCACAAGGGTGCTGGAGCTTTTAGGCGTATCAGATTTTGAACAGGATGTTGCAGGAAGATTAAAGTCGGCGGTTGCAACAAAGGCTGATCGGGGAAATAAACAGATCTCGATAGAAGTGGATGGAAACAATCAATTTACTGTCTATGTGGGAGCAAAAACGAATGCAAATCATAATGCGACAGGGATTGTTGTGGGTGCCATGGCAGACTAGTGGTGGTGATTTTAAATGTTCTGTTAATAGGGGACAGAGCTTTTAAAATAAATATTTTAATAAGTTAAAAGGAGAGGTTAAAAATGAAAAAGACAAATAACAAAGGTTTCTCACTCGTTGAGTTAATTATCGTTATTGCCATCATGGCAATCTTAATCGGTGTATTAGCACCTCAGTACATTAAATATGTAGAAAAATCAAGAGTGTCTGCTGATAAGGATGTTCTTGACAGTGTATACAATGCTGTAACAACAGCAACATCTGATCCGGACTTAACAACTAATGTTCCGGTAGCTCCGGCATCAGGAACTGCAACTGTTACAGTTGGTACTGCAAGTGGTAGTGCAGATGACTGGAATGATGAAGTGCTCAGTACTTTGGGAGCAACCCAGTTCAGCGATGTAGAAGCTAAATTGAAATCTAAGGTTGGTAAAGGTGCTTCAATTACTATTGAAGAAGATGCAAACGGTAACTTTACAGTTTATGTTGGTGCTAAGACAAACGCTAACAAGAATGCAACAGGTATCGTAGTTGGTGCAGGTGCTGACTAAGTTGTTTTGATTTGGTAAGTTATAAGATCAGCTAAACTGATCATATTAAAGGAGACATTCCCCTATGACCACGTTACTATTGACAGATAAAATAATACTGGGAATCATTATATTCCTCTTTGGGATTGTGATAGGCAGCTTCTTAAATGTCTGCATCTATCGCATTCCCGCAGGGGAAAGCCTTTCGAAGAAGAGAAGCCACTGCATGAGCTGTGGTTATCAGCTTCGCTGGTTTGATCTGATCCCGCTTTTTAGTTATCTTTTTCTCGGTGGTAAATGTCGAAAATGCAAGGCACATATTTCAGCACAGTATCCGATCATCGAATCGCTGAATGGTGCACTTTATGTGCTGATTTTTATCATTAACGGGTGGAGTATAGATTCAGTTATATACTGTTTATTGACTTCAGCGCTCATCGTACTGAGCGTGATAGACTTTAGAACTTATGAGATTCCGTTTGGGATCAATCTGTTTATACTGGCACTGGGGCTGATTCACTTAGGATTTCACTTAGGGGATTGGGTGACCTACGTGATTGGCCTCTTTGCTGTCAGTACATTTTTGGAAATAATTTTCCGTGTTTCGGGCGGCAGAGCGATCGGTTATGGCGACGTCAGACTGATGCGTGCTGCAGGTTTGTTGATCGGCTGGAAGCTATCGATTCTGGCTTTGATCCTTGGATGTATCTTAGGATCTGTCATACATATGATTCGTATGAAGGTGTCCGGCGAGGGACACGTACTGGCAATGGGACCTTATCTGGCAATGGGTATCTTTATATCCGTGCTGTGGGGCGAACCGTTTATCAATTGGTATTTTAGTTTGCTTGTGACACATTAGTCGGCGCAGCGGACTTTATATAAAAAAGAAAAAAGAGGGTAAAACCTATCGCTTTTAGGGAGGTAAATCATGGCAAAAGCACAAAGAGTACTTAGTATCGAAATCGGATATTCCCTGACACAGGTCTGTGAAATGGATTTCCGGTCAAAACATCCACAGGTATATGGTGTTTTCAGTATGAAGACTCCGGATGGTATTCTGAATGATGGCGCGATCAGCCCGACAGAATCTTATATCCAGGAACTGAAATCCTATATCGCAGCAAACGGAATGAATGCAAAGAAGGTTATCTTCGCGGTTTCTTCCACAAAGATCGCGAGTAGAGAGGCAACCATTCCTATGGTAAAAGAGAACAAGGTTGCAGAGATGCTCATGAGCAATATCACAGATTACTTCCCGGTAGATCCGAGCAGTTATCAGTTCGCTCACAATATTATGGATACTGTGACAGATGAAGCAGGCACAAAGCAGTACAGAGTCATGATCATGGCGTGTCCGTCTGAAATTCTGGAAGGTTACAGCTATCTGGCTCAGCAGCTTGGCTTGGAGCTTTCTTCTATTGACTATAGTGGTAACAGTATTTTCCAGGCACTGCGTCACAGATTCGCAACGGGTGTAAACTTAACAGTTAAGATTGATGAAAGAAGTTCCCTCTTAACAGTAACAAACAATGGTGTCATCACAATGCAGCGTTCCGGTATTTACGGTGCGGATCAGGTTGTAGACATCATGATGGATACAGATGTTTACGGAGAACCGCTTTCTTATGAAGCAGCAGTTAAGACACTTCGTAGAAACAACCTGGTTATGAAAGCAGACGAGGAAGCAACACTGGCAGATAAAGAGGCTGAAGTTGCTGAACTGGAAAGACAGAATGAAGCAGCAATCGCAGCAGCAGCTGCAACAGGGGACAACTCACAGGTTGCAAGCGCAACTGTAAAGGCAAAACAGGCAGGCGCGAATCTGAAAATGCTCCGTCTGCGCAGGGATGTTACTTATGCATACGAACAGCTGATTAGTTCGATCGTCCGCGTAATCGATTACTATAACAGTAAAAACAGAGATGCAGCGATCGACAATATCATTATCACAGGTATCGCAGCCGACTTCTGGGGCTTCGCAGGACTCCTTTCCGATGAGCTGGGAAGAGAAGTAGAAGTACTGAAGGATCTGGCAGGTACAAATATCAACCAGGGCTTACATCTGCAGGATGTATCTCTTGGTGATTACATTTCCGTTATCGGTGCAGGTCTTGGCTCAGTCGGATTTATGCCGGCTTCCATGGCTTCCGAAAAAGGTGGTAAAGGAAAAGGCGCAAAGAAGAGCTCTGCATCCAATGAGAAGCTTCCGGTTATTGTATTTGTGGCAGGGCTTGCAATTTCGGTTGCACTTGTCGCATTATCTGTTCCGAAATACTTTACAACAAAGATCGAGGGCGATAACTTAGCGGAAAAGAAAACACAGCTGGAACCGGTACAGGATATTTATGATACCTATGTACAGACAAAAGCAAATTGCGATTATCTGAATGCAGTATATGCACAGACAGATAATTACAACAGAGATTTATATGATGTGATCACGGAACTGGAACAGAAGCTTCCAAAAGATGTAGAGGTTATTACATTAAATGTAACAACAACAGGGGTTAGCTTAAACTTCTCGGTAGCAAATAAAGAAGAAGCGGCAGCTTCTATTATCAATCTTCGTTCCTTCGACTGTTTCTCGGACGTAGTTGTAACAACGATCACAGAGGTTACAGATGAGGATACAGGAACAAGTCATGTGGAAGTGACAGCAGATTGTACATATGGTACAAATCCTGCACTTTTAGAAGAAACTGACGACAATGCAGATTCTGCAGATGCAGAAGCAACAGCAGAATAGGAGGAACAGAGATGAAGTTAAAGAAATCAGATGTAAATATTTTATTGATTGTTTTGGGAATTGGTGCAGCGCTTCTGACATATTTCCTCGTATTCACAAAGCTGAATGATAAAACAGATACATTGAAGATCCAGAATGCTTCTCTGCAGCAGGAAGTGGACAGATTACAGGATCTGGCAAATAATAAACAGAAATATCTGGATGATACAGCTACCATGCAGGATGAGATTGAAAATATCAAAGCTCAGTTCGCAGCAGCGTATCAGCCGGAAGATGAAATCCTCTATGTAGATAACTTAGAGAAGAATTTTGATACTACGGCAAATGCGATCAATATGCCCGGTACATCACCGGTAGAAGTTGTTACGACAGCAGATACATCTGCAGAGCAGACAGCTGATGCATCAACAGAAACAGATGCGACAGACGCAGCAGATGCAGCTGATGCAACAGAAGAAACTGCAGCAACAACAGATAATACCGCAACTGCAGGTACAGCTTCTGAAATCCTGCTGTATCAGACACCTGTTACAATGGATTTCATTGCATCTTATAATGCGGTAAAAGATATTGTAAAGATCATGAATGAGGATCAGATGAGAAAATCTATTGATGGACTTTCCCTTTCCTTTGATGCTGAGACAGGCGATCTGACAGGAACACTTGTATTTAATATGTATTCTCTGACAGGTACAGACGCTACTTATACAACACCGGTTGTTTCCAATGTTGTAATGGGAAGCAGCAATATCTTTAACAGTGCTGAAAAGAAGACTGCAATCCAGAATGAAAAGGCAGCACAGAAAGCAGCGGATGAGAGTGAAGAAACTGCAACAGAGAAAGATAATACAAAAAAGAAATAAAAATCAGTAGTTAGAGAAACCGGATAAAAGAGGTTCTTTCATGGGAAAAAGCAAAAATAATAAGGGATTCACATTGACGGAGCTGATCATTGCCGTAGCTGTGCTTGGCATTGTGATCTCTCCGCTTGTGGCAAACTTTATACAATCAGCAAGAATAAATAAAAAAGCAAGGATAAGCCTCAATGCGACCAATATGGCACAGGATATCATGGAAGGTGCCAGTGCTTATACCGCTGAAGAATTTGTGGAGATGTTTGAAAGCGAAGTAACGTTGATCAACAAAATTCTGCCGGCGACAACAAAAGGGTATACTTCACATGGGGACTGCAATGATGATGGAACACCTCATTATGCGGCTGAGGCAGCATCTTTTGACACAGAAGATGGTGATGCTTCAACCAGACGGTATACAACAGAAGTAAAGGCCGGAATTGCACAGAATATGCGTAAATTGTGGGATGACGGATCTAAGGTTTCTGATTATTATCTGTTTGCTGATGGTGTAGAAATCGGGAAAAGTAAATACAACCTGAAGTTTCATTTGAGTACAGATAAGACAAAACACAAGCAGAATGGAAAGTATGTTGCCAATATTGCGACGATCAACACAACCTATGATGCGACAGGCAATCTTGGTAGTTCAGAGATTGAAGCAGCAGCAACAGAGTTTTTGAGTAAATCCTCAAAGGCCGGTGTAAAAACGGCGGCAGATTTTGCTGCTGTCATGAACAGAAATATTGAAATCCGGATCGAGAACAAAGATAAGAGCGGAATGGATTATGCGGTTGGTATTTATCGTACCTATACAATCCCATCTTCTTATTACAGTACTCTTGGCATTACTGCTGCTAATGATACTGTGACAAGATCGGATGCCAATATTTCTCTGTTGAATTCTACACAGCTTCCGAGAAGTGTATATCTGTATTTTAAGGGCATGGAAAGTACTTCAAAGTCGAATGTAACAGATACGATCACGATAAATAACAACACAGAAAAGCCGATCACGGTATATTTGATCCGTACACAGACGCAGGCGGAGATGACAGCCAATGTACTTTATAACCAGAATTATGGTACAAAGGTAGACATTACATCAACTGATTTTGATGGCGTGGCTTTAAATAATCTCACAAAAATTGTATCCAACCTGCGGTATAATTTAAGTGAGGAAGCAAAGAAAAATGTCCGTGTTTATCAGGAAGGCAGCACAACGGAATTTGTGGCGGACAGAGGTTATACAAGCAATGATGCACTGAACTCAAAATATGATGCAAACAGATGTAAGTATACATATAACGGTAGTCCGGTCAACGAAACTTTATATCTGAGTAATTTCTCGGATGGTTATGAAGAAGAAGAAAAGAATTTTGTATATGAGACAACAGTAGATGTATACGATGCGGAAACCGATAAAAAGGTTGCAACATTTACAGGAAGTCTGTCAGATTAATAAAAGGGACAATTCATTGGGAAAGGATGTACATTCAATGATTGGATATTTGAGGAATTGGATGAAGAAACAAAAAAAGGATAACCGTGGTGCGGCAATGATCTTGGTTATTGTCAGTATTGCCTTTATTGGAATGCTTGTTGCAATGATCGTTTATATGGCATATTGCAACTATTTGATGAAGGGAACAGACCGGGTTGCAAAAAACAACTTCTATTCTGCAGAATCCGCATTGGATGCGATAAATGCAGGTTTGCAGCAGGATGTATCGGACAGCATGGCAGAAGCATACGTACAGACGATGCAAAATTCATCAGGTCTTTCTGCGGATCAGATGTCACTGAATTTCCAGACAATGTTTTTTGGAAAGATCAAGGAAAAAATTGCGGATAATCCGACAGCAACGGATCCTACATGGAAATTGTCTCACTTGACGGATATGTTGACGAATGACAGTATTCCGCTTGCATCAGCTTCCGGAGAACGAGGTGCATGGCTGGAACCGAGAGTGACTGATGGCAATAAACTGGTACAGAAGGGTACTGCTTATATTACTCTTGAAAACGTAAGGGTTGTCTATACGGATGAAAAAGGATATGTATCTATCATTGAAACTGATATCCGTATTAAGGTGCCTGAACTGAATTATGCGGTTGCATCTTCCAGACTTGATGTTGAAAACTATTCCATCATTGCAAATACAAGTCTGATCAATGATGGAAAGAACAATGATGGTAACAGCAGTCATGCAGGAGGATCAACCGGTACTGATATTACCGGTAATGTGTTTGGCGGAAATGATGGTGTTTATGTCAGCAATTCGGCAGCACTTTCCTTTGTAGATGATACATTGGATTCGGTAGACAGTTATTATCTGATTTCCGGTTCTCTGAATGTAAATAATGTAAAAGACCGAAATGGTATTACGGTTGATGATAAACATGAAAACTATACAGGTGGCATTACAGTCACAACAGGTAATCTGGATATTGATGGTACAACATATGTAGCAGATGACCTTACGGTAGATGGAAATACAAGCAGGATTAAGTTAAGTGGTATTTACAGAGGCTATGGAGATTCTCTTTCCGGTGCGGATAACAGCAGTTCTATCCTGATCAACGGAGCCAAAACAAGTCTTGATTTTTCAAAATTAGAGGAACTTCTTCTGTCAGGTCATGCTTATGTAGGTACAAAGCATTATGATGCGGATATCGACAGATATAAAGCAGGCGGTGGAAAAGAGGATTCTAATTCCGATTATATTGAAAATATTGAAGAGTATGAAACAACACTTGGTAAAAATACAGAATACCAGGAAACTGAAACAACAGTAAAGAAAAATACTTCCGATATTCTGCTTGGTGAATCTCTTTCTGTTAAGGCAGATCAGCTGATCTATATGATTCCGGCTGAATGCATGGGGTACAATGCAAAAACCGGCGAACAGGTGCTTGCAAAAAATCCTATGAGTTATGATGAGTATAGAAAATTGACGGAAACATATGTACTTGATGAAAATAACCAGCCAACAAAAGAACTGGTATATCAGCCGGTTAACTTAGAGAAACTCTGGGAGAAACTCGGAAATTCTTATACTAACAATTATAAGGCTGTATTCAGAAGAGTAAATGGCAGCGTTCTTGTATATTTTTATTTGGATTTCGGTTCAAATGAAGTACAGGCTAATAATTTCTTCAAAGCATATTATGAATATGACAAACAGGGGTTGACAGATTACATTAAATCATATGTGTCAGATATTAAATGGAACAGTACTTTGAACAGTAATGATAATGATAAGCTGACAATTGCAGGTAATGCATTTTACTTTAATAATGCAGGAGAACTGGTGCTTCAGGATGATACACTGAATGGTGATACGGATAAGCTGGAGAATTCTATTACCAACGGAGAAGTTTACAGCGATACATATACATCTCTTTTACATATGCTGAAACCAAATATTCTGGACACAACCAGCCTGCAGCAGTCACAGACTGTATTTGAAAATATTGTGGATGCGAATGCTGTAAACAATAAGATTAAAACCCAGAATTTCCAGAATGATGATGGATCAATTAAAGCACATGTGGATAAAGAAGATTATGTCTATGATGGTGATGCAAAACTGAAACTGATCATTGCCATGAAAGATGTATATCTGAGAGCTGATTTTGATGGTCTGGTTATTGCAGGCGGTTCTGTATATATTGGTTCAGGCTGCAAGAAGGTGACATATAATCCGACAGCTGTTCTGAAGGCACTTCGTACAAAATGTCCTTCCGGATTTTATGCTTATGAAGCACTGGGCGACAGTGGTGTGCTGAGTTATGCGGAGACAACAGAAGTGGTTGGAAATGAATATATTGATTTAGGATCACTTATCGTATATCAGAACTGGAAGAAAGAATAGGCGGTGTCTTATGAAGAAAAACAATGATGGCTTCACAATAGTTGAATTAATTGTAGTCATTGCTATGCTGGTCATTTTTATCGGTGCGGTTTCAGTGAATGTCGGAAGGATTACCGGCTATGATGCAAAAGAGGGATATAAGAAGATCTCATCTGCCATTACGGAAAATAAAATAGAAACACTTGGAAAAGCAAAAATGACCGGTGATATTTATTTAAAGATTTATAAGGATAGTTCAGATAAAAATCTTTATGTAGAGACGATCCACAACGGACGTAGTACAAAGGATGTTACAGACAAGACGAAGCTGACAAAAAGAGGCCGTGCATCTATATCCTATGAATTATCAAACGGCACAAAAGTAGAAAATGTAGATAATTCAAATCCGCTTGTAATCTGCTTTAACAGAGCGAGTGGAGCTATTGTGGATATTAATATAGACGATATGCCAAATAGTAGCTATACAGTTTCTGAATTAAAGTATATTTATATCACAGCAGGAAGTTATGAATACACGATTGAACTTGTACCGGAAACAGGTAAGGTAATCGGTAAATAAGAAGGTAAAGGGTAATTTCTTAGTAAGAGGAATGGAGGAGTTATGGATTTGAGAAAGAGGAAAACTGAAAAAAACAGGGGTTTCAGTATAGTCGAATTTCTGGTAGCATTTGGTATTCTGAGTGTTATCGTTACGACAGTAGGCTATATGATGACAACATCCTCCAAAACTTATAGTGGATTAAGTACGGAAGCTCAGCTGCAGTCT